>Ga0209636_10002216_pt1 | contig 19791 bp, 16 predicted proteins | sample DeeMarSWOR152_54_FD_187464 | JGI IMG/M metagenome (GOLD analysis project Ga0209636, IMG submission 187464) | Marine sediment microbial communities from White Oak River estuary, North Carolina - WOR-1-52-54 (SPAdes) (version 2) | ecosystem: Environmental > Aquatic > Marine > Intertidal zone >... | reverse complement strand
CCTGGAGTAGGAATAGAGCCACGTACACCCCAAAATCGCGCTTTCATCTGATTAAAATCTCCATCATTAGTCGACTGTTCTGCTTCCCACTGAAAAATAATCATCACGAACGAAACATGAAATTGAAACAATTAAATAGATTAAAATCAGGGGGATGCTGCTCTAGTCTCACTATTTCTGCCCGGAGACTTGTAAAAATACCGAGGCTTTTTCTATTTCAGCAGAAATAGACTCAAAAATCTCATCAAGATACTCTTCAGTAACACCAACCGAACTTAATAGATAGTCTTCAATCTTTTTCGTATACCTGTTACCGGAAAAACCGACTTCGTTTAAATTGCAATATATATTTGCTATATACACCGATGAGACGAGTCTGAAATTTTTCTCTGATGCCATATTTGGATCATGATGGTAAAGTATACACTCATACGTTTCATCAGTAAGCCTCCATTTTTCTCCGATCAGTTTACCAACTTCGCAGTGTGTTATTCCTATTAACTCCTTCTCCATTTCAATGAGCTCAGTCTTGTGCATATCAGCCTGCTGGATCGCACGCAGGTATTCTTCTTCAAAAATGACATTGAGGGGAATCTTACCGATATCGTGGAGCAACCCGCCAATAAAAAATTCTTCTCTTCTAATAGCAGGTATGCCAATTTTTGTTGCAATGAGCTTTGAAGTTGCCCCCACTCCAATGGAGTGTCTCCAGAAGCCATCGACATTCAGAGTTTTGAAACTGGAGCCCTTTCGCATGTTCCCAAGCACAGCAGTGGAAAGAGCAAGGTTCTTTATTGTATTTATTCCGAGCATAATGATTGCTGTGACCAGAGAGGTAACCTTATTCGAAAGTCCATAGTAGGCGGAGTTCACGAGCTTCAGTACCTTACCAACCAGAACCGGATCAAGGCTAATAACCTTATTCAGATCTTTTGCAGTTACCTGAGGATTTTTCGTCACTTCTAATATTTTGGAGACAGTGATTGAAAGAGATGGCATGGAATCTATATATCGATTCAATCGAACGAGATACTTAGTTTCCATAGAGGATATATTATACAAATTGGAAAATAAAAACAAGTATTTGTTTTATGCATCTTATTTTTTTTACATTATTTTCATTGGGAACCATCATAACTGTTCTACAATGAATCGGTAGAGGCATGCATAAAAATCGTCGCACTTCTGACAGAATTCTGAAGTAATATTGAACTCATCCGTCACACATATTACGTCCTTATTCTTACTGTATGCATCCCTCATTCGCCTTAAAAATGACGTTTCCCGACTGTTAAGAGCATCACCCCTTGCCATTTTCTCCCTGATTTGTACAGCCTTTTGAACCAGCACGGTTTTCCTGGCTCGGGAAACCCCCTTTCTACGCTGGGTACGTAAAGAAGCAACCCTTTTCGACAATTTTGAACGCCTTCTCATATAACTTCTGCGTATCCTGAGTACGTAATACACATAACCAAAGAAAAGACCAGCGAGATGGGTAAAGTGACCTATCCCCTGCATGGTTCCTGTGAGGATCATTACAAGCTCAATACCCCCAAAAATAAAAGCAGCATATTTTGCCCGTATCGGAATGATAAAAAACAGCAGAAGAATTGTATCAGGAAACTCAAGCCCAAATGCCAATACTATCCCAAATATCGCTCCTGATGCCCCAATGGTTGGAATATAAGGATTTCTTGCCAAATTCCAGAAGAAGGTGACAATGCCCGCGCCAATACCTGTGGTAAGGTAAAAAAAAGCAAACTCCTTCCATCCCCATTTTTCCTCCAGTGGCCTGCCGAAGAGGAAAAGTGCATACATGTTGAAGAAGAGATGAAAAATACTTCCATGCAGAAATAGATAAGAAAGAAACTGCCACACCCAGCCCATCTCCTTTATCATGAGAGGAAATAATGAGAACAGGCTGATGAATAGCCCATACCTCTGCACCGCATATGCCACGTGCGATTTTCCCTTCATGATCAGGTTGTCCAATAAACGCTGTGGCACTGGAAAGGTATTAAATTGAGTTATAAAAAAAATAAAAACATTAATAATGATGAGACCTATTACGATGCTCTTTATATTGAATACTGTTCGACGCAATGTTCTACCTGTGGATAACTTGTTATTAAAAAATCTTAAAATAGAAAGAAAAATCCTGTCTGTTGATAATTTGTGTATAATTTAGCGAAAATATCAACCGCTTTTGAATTTCAATCTCGATATAGTACATACTTTCCCATTTCCAAGATATTTTAGTTAATTTTATTGATTATAGCGTAATTTTGTCAAAAATTTAGTGCTTTTTCACCTATTTCACTGCCAGCCAAATAATTAAATTGCTACATAAATTATCACCTTCACAATGCATCTCGATAATCACAAAAATACCTTGTGGATAACCTGTTTATGAAATGAGAATAGGACTGAAGTCCTTTACTTTCACGAGCTCTATATTCCCCAAGATCTCCTTTGACTGTGGATCTGGATAATCATGTAAAAACACGACTCTTTTAATTCCCGCATTTATAATACTTTTTGAACACCATGAACAGGGCATGTGAGTTGTATACACTGTTGCACCATCAATAGAAATACCATAACGGGCTGAGAAATTAATTGCATTCTGCTCCGCATGAGCCCCTCGGCAAAGCTCTGATCTCTCCCCGGAAGGCACGCCCTCCCTTGCACATCCAATCTCAAGGCAATGCGGCATACCCTGGGGCGCACCATTATACCCCGTAGAGACAATCTGTTTTCCCTTCACAATCACAGATCCAATCTGTCTTCTCAGACACGTCGATCTGCTGGAGACCATTATCGCGATATTCATGAAATAGTTATCAATATCTGGCCTTTGGGCTGATTGAGGCACTACATCCCTCCCGATTTTATGATCAGAGGTAAAATCCGGTAAGAGCGCTGATTAAAATCGTCTTGAAAATCACGCAGAAAAGTAGGGAAAAAACCAGAGGGATTGGTGCTATTTCTTTACAGCCGGAGCAACTATTACATAACCTTTGGCCGGACCAGGTACGGCTCCCTTTACAAGCATGATGTTCTTGTCTGGAATTATATTAACAATTGAAAGGTTCTGAATTTTCACCTGGGTTCCACCGTATCTTCCAGGCATCCGCTTACCTTTAAAAACACGGCTCGGAGATGCAGATGAACCAATAGATCCTCCATGCCTGAAGTACTCATGAGTCCCATGACTGCCTTTTGCACCTGCCATTCCATGTCTTTTCATTACTCCAGTAAACCCTCTCCCTTTAGATTTCCCTGTCACATCGACATAATTATGGGTCTGAAAAATATCGATTCCAACTTCCTGACCAATTTCAAACTTTTCAAGATCCTCCTTAAGAATACGAGATTCTTTTAGAATTTTCTTTGGGGCAAGATTTAACTTTTTAAAGAGTCCCAGCTCACTTTTTCTCAGTTTTTGATCTTTTACATCCTCATAACCGAGAATAATTGCATTGTAACCGTTTTTCTCATCGGTTCTTTTATTCACAACGACCCCCGGCTTGATCTTCAATACTGTGACAGGGATAACTTTACCCTCCTCATTAAAAATTTGGGTCATACCGACTTTATTTGCCAATAGGTTTATTCTCATTTTTTTTCTTTTACCTACCTCAACTCAGAGAAATGTCCAATTAATATAACAATTTTCATGTTGTTGAGCAAGGAATTAAATCAAAGGGAGGGATGTAATTTTATCGTACCACAAACCTGAAATCATCGCTGATGTTGTCGTTTATTGCCATATCGGATCGGATAACATCAGGATGAATAATATAATTGATATTGTACTGTATTATCCCCCGATCTGTTCCAACTATATCGGCAAGCTCTCCTGCTTTATAGAGATAAACAAGACTGTTCTTCTGGTAATCAGAATCTCCTGTAGTCTCATAGAGCTTCTGATATGCAACACCAAGATTATTGTACACAGATGATGCACCCAGCACTATCCGGCGGTGATAGGCACTCCAGGGTTTTATCTCTCCTAAACTCTTTACAAAGTCCCTATATGTCTCTGATAACATCAAAAACTCTCCAAGTGCTGAATTATATTTACCCATGTGGAGAAAGGCACTTCCAACAGCAAAATTCACATTTGGGTTTTCAGGCATTATTTCTGAAAGCTTAGACCACAGCTTCAGAGCTTTCTCAAAGGACCGTCTGTAGAAGTATAGTAGACCGAGGTTATAATTTAAATCATTGTTTTCAAATCCGAGGAACTTTGCCCGTTCATAGTACCTTAGGGCAAGATCATAGTTTTTTTCCTGATAAAAATAGGTCTGGGCAAGGTTAAAATACGCCTTCTTATTTTCATCATCTATATTAATTGATTCTTTGAAAAAACTGATTGCTTCTGCCGTTTTTCCAGGGATCTCCATTCTCGCATATATTTCTCCCAAATTATTATGTGCATTTGAAAGAAGAACTCTATCTCTTGTTTCCCATGGGTACTTCAGCTCCCTCACCCTTTCATACTCAATAGCCAAATGGAGAAGCCCCTCCTCATCCTTCTTATTATTAATCTCCTTATTGTAAAGCGAAAAGACATAATAGGCATTTGGATAATCCGGAAAACGACCAATTACAGCGGACATAATATCCCAAACAGGATCCATATATTTAACAGAAATGTAGTAGCTCGCAAGTTCTGTGTATATTTCTTTATCGATATCCCCAAGATATTTTTCCTTCAGGATCCCGAATAGATAGTCAATTCTCTCTCTATTATTTTTGAAAATATCGATATACAGCATCTGAAAGAGCGGATCACTGTTCTTTTTATTCGCTTCAAAGGCCTCTTGAAAAAGGTTGTATGCTTCAGCAAGGCGAGTTTCTTCCTGGCGCCCCCAGTCTATAAGATTTCTTCCCTTTAATTTCATATAGTGGTAGTAATCGGGCTTGCTGTTCACTAAAAATGTATACAGTTTGTCTGCATCCTCATACCTATGAAGTATGTTATAGAGCTTTGCAAGATGCTCCCGAAGATCAAGATTTTTATTCCCCTTATCTATTTCGATTCCTTTTTTAAACTTTAGCTCTGCTGCATCATAATTCCCTGCAAGCAGATACTCCCATCCGTAATTATCATACTCTTTGATCTTTTCATATATGCTGGTAGCCTTTTGAAAACTTTTTTCTGCTTCGCTGTAATTCTCATCTCGAATAAACTCTATGCCTTCATGGTAGTATCTGGTCGATTTTATTGGCTTGTAGAGAAACACAAAGAAGATCATACCTAAAACTGCTAAAATTGATACAAAGAGCCCGACAATTCTGATGAGCGCTCCAAGGTTTTCTGCAATGAGCGCAAATCGTGCTGGCCTGAGAGGCGGTATAGCTTCTACCGGTTTTATAACAGGAACAATTCTCCTTCCTGTTATCCTCTCGAGAAAACCAACGATCTCATCTTCAGGTGCATCTTGTATCAGAAGCTGTAGAAGCCTGCTCATCTGTTTTGACGGCAAAACTACGTTTACAATAGAGTCCTTAATGAGAGAAGCAACCTGTGGATTAATCTGCTTTAATTTTGTCTTGATTAGAATAATATCTTCATCACTGAGCTCAATAGCAACCTCAGCCTCAGGTTCACGTCGAACCTCCTCAGCTTCTTCAATCTCTACAGGGGCTTCTTCTTCCTCAGGAAGGATTTCCCCCGGCTCTTCGCCGATTTCAGCGGGAGCCTCCTTTCCCGGTTCAAGAACTGCACCCTTTTCCCCCTCAGAAACAGGCGAAACTATTTCTTCTATTTCTATGTCACTGGGTATTTCAATCTCCGCGATGGGCTCCTCTTCGGGTTTTTCCTCTGCTTCAACAGTGGGCTCTTCTATCGCCTCTAATACTTCTTCTTCAACAGTGGGAAACTCTCCCACTTCTTCGAGACTCTCAATCTCCTCCAATTCCGGCATTTCAAATTCTTCAATCGAAGGCTCGAAGGCTTCCTCCGCTTCTTCTTCTACTTGAACTTCTGGCTCAGGTGGGGATTCCTCTAAGAGCTTTTCCTCAGCTTCCGCTGGAGGTTCAGGAGTAGGGGCTTCTTTTCTTTCCTCTTCTTCCCTGAACATATCCAGGGGAGGTTCTTCCTCTACCCCGATTTTTGACATATCGAAATCAGCGGGTAGATTGAACCCTTCCTCCAGCCCCTCTTCTTCAGGCGTAACTCGTGGCTCTTCCTCGCGGTATTCAACCTCCTCTTTCTCAGGCTCCATCTCCATTTCTGCTTCCACGGGAGAGACCGGCTCTACCTCCTCCTCAGGTTCCACGGGCGATGGCTCTTCAACTTCAAAGGGCTCAGCCGCCTCTTCTGCCTCCCTCTTCAGGAGTTTTTCTTCCAGTTCTTTTTCCTCGCTCAAACCAATTTCTATATCCTTGAGAAGATCGAGTAACTCCTCTTCCTCTTCTTTCTCCTCTCCCCCAAGTGCTTCCTCTAACGGTGGTTTAGGAACAGCAGGTGCTTCTTGCTCTACAGGGACCTCCTGAGGCTCTGTGACTCTTCTCTCAGGCAACTCTCCTATTTCGAGCTCCTTTTCCCCAATGTCCTTGAGCATTTTCGCGATTTTCTCAATGTCCCTTACATCAGGCACACTTGGGCTCCTTCAAAAATATACTAGTATAAAAGTCCTATTCCTCTAATATCATTATTGTACTTTTTAAAAAATAGTTTAGCAACATTTGACAGACGAAACAGTATGGAGTATCTTAACCTGGAAATTTCCTCATATATATAAAATAATCACTATTATGGAGAACTGGAATGGAAATTATTGTATCAGACAGGGTAAATGCTATTGGTAGCTATGCCTTTGCAGATGTTGACAATATTGTCGCGGAATTAAAAAAGGAAGGGATTGAACCGATTGACTTTGGAGTGGGAGATCCCACTCTGCCGACCCCGAAGATCATCAGAGATGCGTGTAAGAAAGGAATTGAAAAAAGAAAATCATCAGGTTATCCAAGTTATATTGGTGAGCCCCAGTTTAGGGAAAAGGTTGCATGGTGGAGCAAAAAACGTTTCGGAATCGATCTTGATCCGGAAACTGAAATCATGTCCACAATAGGAGCCAAGGAGGGAATTTTTAATTTTCCTGAGACCATTATAAATCCAGGCGATTACGCCCTTGCCCCAAATCCTGGATATCCGGCTTGGTCTAGGGGGACTCATTTCGCCGAAGGCAAGACCTATTTTCTAAACCTCTTGCCCGCGCATGATTTTCTCCCTGATCTGGATTCGATTCCCCAGGATATTTTACAGAAGGCAAAACTTCTTTGGATAAACTACCCGAACAACCCGACTACTGCATTCCCTACCCGTTCATTTTATGAAGAGGTGCTTGCGTTTGGTGAACGCCACAACATCATCATCGCATCCGATGAATCCTATACAGAAAATTACTATGACGATCCACCAATTTCCATCCTACAGCTGAAAAAAGAAGGGGTGGTTGTTTTCCAGTCGCTTTCAAAGAGAAGCAACATGACATGCTATAGGGTGGGCTGGATCTGCGGAGACCACCGTATAATAGACGCGTACAAGAAAGTGAAACCCAACATCGATTCAGGTACTGCCACATTTATTCAGGATGCAGCAATCGCAGCTCTGAACGACGAACAACATGTAAAAGAGCTTCGCGAGGATTACAGGCAGAAAAGAGACATTATCGTGGACGCCTTCACTTCGATTGGCCTTGCATCCTGTAAGCCCAAGGGAACTATCTATATCTGGCAAAAGGTTCCTGAAGGGTATACATCCCTTATGATAGCAAAAAAACTACTCCAAAAGGAGGTCGCAGTTGTAACCACACCAGGAAACTGGCTCTCCCAGGAATTCCAGGGGGTAAATCCAGGTGAGGGTTACATACGTCTCGCTCTTGTTCCCTCACTGGAGGAAGTGAAAGAGGCGGCCCAGAGGATTAAAAAATTAAAATTATGATGATATTTTATTTAAAATGAAAATCGAACATACAGGAAAATGCATAGTAATGTTTTTCTCATCTCCAAGGCGGGTGCTTAGCTCCGCACCCTACTCCGGCGGTTTTACAACCACGGATCTCATTGTAAATATCAGAACCAGCGCGAAAGAAATGCTCCTCAATCCTCCCGAAGTAATAATCTCTAATTATCTCAGAAAAAGAAGCCTCAGCCAGCGTGCGGTTGGATTTCTTACTGCAGCGCAACTGGAATATGCACAATTTGTATACCTGTATGAAAATGACATTAAAATACTCGCTATCACCACAGCGGGAACATCGAATGCCCTCAATATCACCGAAAAGACCCCTACCATATACACAGGAGAAGCCTTCACTGTCCCAGGAACGATTAACATTATCATAATAACCAACGTCCACCTGCTGAACGACTGCTGTGTTTCGTCTGTGATAACCGCGACAGAAGCAAAGTCTGCGGCTCTGTTTGATCTAAAAATCAAAAGCGTATCAAGTGACCGTCAGGCAACTGGAACAGGCACTGATGCAGTGGCCGTTGTGTCCGGCAATGGAAAAACAATACAGTATGCAGGAGGGCATACCAAGTACGGTCAGCTTCTCGGGGAGGCTGTATACACAGGAGTAAAAGGTGCCCTCACAAAACGGAAGGTGGATTATGATAGGCTTCCAGTAATCTGTAAAGAGTTTGATTGAAAACACAGGAGGTCCAGGTAACTCATGACGCTTATGGACATCATTACAAAACGACGAAGTGTGAGACGGTATCTCGATAAACCCATAGAAAGGGAGAAAATCAGACAGTGCGTGGAGGCTGCGCGTCTTGCTCCGAGCGCCGATAATGTGCAGCCTTGGAGATTTATTGTTCTCGACGAACCACAAATGAAAAAAAACTTCTTGGGTCAGGTGTGTACAGGCATTTACCGTCGTACCCGTTTTATAGAAAAAGCGCCGGTAATCATCGTGCTCATCGCCAAAATTAATCTTCTGGTCCATAAAATCGCTAAGGCCGTATCAAGAACGAATATTCAGTTGTTGGATATGGGGATAGCTGGAGAGCATCTGGTTCTCCGTGCCCAGGAACTTGGAATTGGAACCTGCTGGATTAATCTGTTCAATGTGAAAAAAGCGGAAAAGTTTTTAGGTTTACCCGCTTACTACAAGGTGGTATCCCTTATTGCAATGGGATATCCTGCCGAGGGGGCCATACGTTCCCGTCCGGACCTGCCGCTGGATAGAATCCTTTACTTCAACGATGAGTATAGAAAAAAACTCAAATAGGCTGGCAACTCAGCAATTCATCTCTTGATGCTTCCATGCTTCGTCATCTCGCGAGCTTTTTCAGTGGAACGGAAAGATATAACGCTCTCGGCTGCTTTGCGAAATTTTTTTATCTCCTCACCCTCAAAATCTATCCTCTTTATGAGCCTCTTTATGAATGGCTTGACGAAATGCTCCATACGGAATTTCTTTTTCTCATAATCCGTCCTATTATCTACCATCATGACGGTTACGGGAAGCAGCCATTCATACTCACCAATCATCTGAAATCCCAGTTTCTTATACATGTTTATATATTTCTTTTCATCTGAAAACACATCGAGGAATACTCGCTCAGCATTCTCCGATTTTGCATAGAGATAGGCAAGAGTCATAAGACCAAAGGGAATAATGCTCCTCCTCTCCTCTTTTAAAACGGCAAGCCTGTCTATCTCGACACAGCGTTTTTCTTTTTTGAAGCTGTCCATGTTGAAGTGCTGCTCAATAGGTAAATGTTCATATTTTCTATCAGACATGCAGGATACCGTGCCAACCGGCTGAAGTCCTTTATAGGCAATTAAGTGGTAAGCATTCTCATCATCTTTTCTTCTGATCGTTTCCTCGAGGTAACCCTTTTCACCGACAAGTATTTTTCTCTGTAGATAAAATACATCTTCTATCTGGCTTTTCGTACGCGCATGCACAAAGGAAATCTTTTTTATCTCTTCCTTGGAAATGGGCAAGTTCACGGTAAAGGTTGTTCCCTTGCCGACCTGGCTCTCCACATGAACCCTTCCGCCCATATTGTAGATTATCTGATACACAATACTCAACCCGAGCCCGGTACCTCTTCCCGGTTCTTTTGTTGTAAAGAAGGGATTGAAGATCGCTTCCATATTTTTTTGTTCGATTCCACTGCCGGTATCGGACATCAGTATCAATGCATTCCGACCTGTGTACTGGGTAATAATGGTAAGCATCCCCTTGCCTTTCATTGCCTGAACTGCATTTATTAGGAGATTCAGGAAGACCTGCTGAAGTTCTGTAGGATTAGCCTCTATCACCGGTAATTCTTCGTATATCTTCTTCACCTTTATTTCTTCAAACTTCATACCTCTTCGCGCGAGCTTCAAGGAGGTCTCAATCATATCTATTATGTTGACGCTCTCCGCACTTTTCTCTCCTAAGCGCGAGTAGTTCGTTAAATCTTTAATGATCTCTGCTGCATTCTGCGAATAGCTTATGATATCCTTAATGTACTCCTGAAACTGCTCCCCTGACATTCCATCCTCAAGCATTAATTCAGCAGTTCCGATTATTCCGTAAAGCGGGTTGTTAATTTCATGGGCTATGCCTGAAGCCAGAGTTCCTATGCTTGCAAGCTTTTCTGACTGAATGAGTTCCTGCTGCAGGCGCTTTTGCTGTGTGATATCCTGGAAGAACTCAAGGAATATCTTATCGGCGCCCTGTGGAACATTGATTGGATAATAATGAATAGAGAAGTTTATGCTCCCTTCTACGTCCATCATTTCCATACTGAAGGGCAACTGGGTGTGAAGTGAATCCTGGGCCATGCAGTTTTCACAGGGTTTGTTCCGCCCAAAAAACACAGAATAGCATTTTTTTCCAACCAAATTATTGAAGGAAGTTTTAAAGTACCGCGTTGCGGCATAATTCACGGTCACTATGTTGTAGTTGATGTCCTGAATGGAAATGGGCGTTGTGATCCCGTCGAAAAAGGCCTCGAGCTTGTTTCTGCTGATGATGAGCTCTTTGTTCATGCTCTGGAGCCTTTTCTGCTGCCGCTTTACCTTTTCAAAGGAGATGGCGTTTTCCAAAGCAACGGAACACTGACCAGCAAGTATTCCGAGTATTTCCAAATCAAGCTGGTCAAAAAGTTCTTTATCTTTTCGCTCACCCAGGCAGATGAATCCGTTCAATTTATCCTTGAATCTGAGAGGAAGAACCAAAATAGGCCTGAAGACATGAGAGCCTGATGCAATGCGGTAATGAGATGAATCCCGGCCCTGGGGCACCAGAAGAGGGGTATTTTTCCTTGCTGTCCTCTTTACTATTTCTGCGTTCCTGTTTATCGAAAGGGTTTTCTTCAAATCATCGTCTAAGAGATACCCTTTTCCTGCAACGAGCTTATAATTCCTCGAAGCGTGATCAAGAACCATCATCAATGCCCATTCAAGGTTGAAGGTCTCCGTCAGTTTATTGATTGTAGATTCTCCTAGAAGGCCAAGCTCGACAACAGTAGTCAGGCTCTCAGAAAAGTTTTTTAAGCCCCTGTAATAATCCAGTCTCTTCCCGAAGTAGAGTCGTTCTATGAGCGAGAGTGTTCCGGTTCTCAATGGCTGAAAGATCACTGCAGCGGCAACACCTAGTAGAAGGGAAAGCAGAAAGGAGTACTGAAATGGGATTGTCCGCATCATTCTGAAGGAAATCCAAATAATCCCATAAAAAACGAGGGCACTCACAATAACGAGCACAAAGTAGAGAATCGCCCGTATGACCAACGTCGAATAATGAACAAGCCGATATTTATAGATCGCATAGAAAATAATAAATGCATTGATGGTTGAGGTAAATATATCGAACGGATATCTTCCAATGGGTTCGTACACATTAAGAAGGACACCGAGGAGCATCAGGCTTCCACCGAAAAGCGGGAGCCGCAATTTTCTCTTGACTGTATCGTTCTTTGTCTTGTAGAGCTCTCGCAGTAGAACTATAATCCCGATTATCAAAAAGGCATACAGCAGAATATATGCGACGTAGGAACCCTTTCCCAGTGTGTAGTAGAATTGATCGCCTTCAAACCAGGCAGATGTTACAATATTACCCCTGAAATTTATCAGAAGAAGGAATCCATACAATGCATATCCTATGGGGAGAAAAAAGTTGTACTTTCTCTCCTGTCCTTCGAATAGATCCAAAACAGAGTGAAAAATTGTAATCGGTACGCCGAGCATCCCAACCATCATGAACCGATTCCAGAAAAGGGGAGTAAACAACTTTGTGTTTGCGTGCATCAAGAAGGAGCCGAAACTCCAGAGAAACATGAGGAACATATAGAATATGAAGGGCCAGTGAATCCTTTCCCTCTTTCGCTGATAGAGTCCAAAGATGGTAAATATAATATACAGAATAGAAGAAACAATCGGGATTAAGGTTGAAAGGTTAAAAATCATATAGAATCCTACATTCTCCAACCGAAATATATATTCAGAATTATGAAAATATCACTATAAAATATTTTAAACAGAAATCAAATAAATTAGAAAAAATAAAAATTTGTTCTATACTTCTATTATAGAGCAGAATTGGATTTGTTCAATAATATCTCACACTTATTTTTCATAACATTGTATCAGAACGACACATCTCTATTACTTATCGGTAATATTGATGAAATTCTGTGCATAATGTTATTTCGAGGAGGCCAATGGCTGAACAGGGTAAACACAGCATACTCATTGTTGATGATGACCCAGCAATAAGGAAGGTTGTAGGAATCAGTTTAGAAAAGGCTGGATATGAGACTGCTGTTGCGGAAACCGGCCCGCTGGCACTTTCTCTTCTTAAAGACAATGGATTAAAACCGGACTGCGTTCTCCTTGATTACAGAATGCCCCATATGTCCGGAGGAGAGGTTCTTGAAATATTGAAAAGGGAATACCCCATAATCCCCGTTATTATGCTCACTGCTCTCACAGATTTAGAAATAGTTGTCGATACTATGAAAAAAGGTGCCTTTGATTACATTGTAAAGCCTGTCAGAAAAGTCCATCTGATAGAAACCATCAAAAAAGCGATACATTACAGGAATGTTCTTTTAGAAAATGAGAGACTCGCAAGGGAAAATGAGGAGTATCAAAGATCCCTTGAGAAAAAGGTTGCTGAAAGAACCGAGGAACTCATATTGGCCTATAAAAAATTGAAGGATACAAACCTCGAAACTGTAAAAATACTTGCAGAGACAATCGAAGCAAAAGATCCCTATACCCGTGGACACTGTAATAGAGTAAGGATTCTCTCATCCTCTCTCGCACGGGACGCGGGGATGGACAGCAACAAGATTGAAGTATTGGAGTATGGTGCGCTTCTTCACGATATAGGAAAGATTGGAGTTAAAGAGCAGCTTCTCAATAAAACAGGGGAATTAACAGAAGAGGAAAAGATAAGTGTTAATTTCCACACCATTATAGGTGAAAATATTTTAAAAACCGTCGAATTCTTCAAGCCCTGCTTGAAAATCATAAGAAATCATCATGAATGGTTCAACGGATCTGGTTATCCCGACCATATAAAGGGAGAGCAGATAGATCAATCAGCACGTATTGTATCCATCTCCGATGCCTTTGATGCCATGACATCCACAAGACCTTACAGAAAGGCACGCTCCCTAGACTACGCAATCTCCGAATTAATCAGAGGAAAGGGTACACAGTTCGATCCGTTCTTCGTTAATATTTTTATCGAAAAAGAACTCTACAGCAACATCCCAATTACCGGTAGATTGGTCAGTCAATACTCCTGATCTCCTGCCCTTTCATCATTCTATTAAAATCCATTTTTCTTTTCATAGAAAGATTTCATTGATTATCCGGCTGGGAAAGGATATGCTGGTTCGTGTATGAACCATACGATAGCGCTCATAGGAACCCTGGATACAAAGGGTCATATCTACGCTTTTGTAAAACGAATCATCGAAGAAAAGGGCTTTAATACACTCGTCATTGACACCGGGATTCTGGGTGAACCAACCATCACTCCCGATATTTCACGGGAGACTGTATATGTCCCCACTTCTGTAGATTACACGGATATCCGCATAAATCGAAAAATGAGTGGCAATCATACCCAAAGTGAATAGGGAAAGCTGGGATTATTTAAGTGCACTGCACAAGGAAAGGGAAATGAAATTGCTCATTGAAACTCACACACAATAATCTTACACACTATCTCTTATACTCACATCATACCTTCTGTTGGCAAGCAGAGGAAGCTTTTCCCTTGTCTTACCAATTATATCGAGATCGATAAGAGATGTAAAAAATCCCTCCTCAACACCCATCGACGAGGCGGAGATACCCCACGGGTCTGCCACCATACTCCTGCCAACGAAATGTCTTCCGGTCTGGTTACACCCTATCACAAATATTGTGTTATCAAGCGCCCTTGATCTTATACTAAGCACCCAGTGGTCATGGTTGGGTTGAAAGAACGCAGAAGGAACAAATACAATGTGAGCGCCACTCAAGGCGTAGTGCCGGAAAAGCTCTGGAAATCGGATATCGTAACAGATAGCAACCCCGAACTTCAGCCCGTCGAGCTCACACAGAAGGGGACTGCTTCCTTTTGAAATAGAGGTTGATTCATTATATCCAAAGGCATCAAAAAGGTGCATTTTCCGATATTTCCCGTATAACTGCCCTTTGCGATTGAACACACAACATGTATTATAGACTCTTTCTCCTTCATTCTCCAAGAAGGAGCCACCTATAATATTCACTGAATGCTCCTTCGCAATACCTGCAAGGGTCTCAGTAATTTCAGAAGGAATCAAATGTGAGTAACCTGCAGCTCTATACGGTTTGGGAACAATCTCAAACATCTCAGGCAAAACAATGAAGTCAGGATGCTGGATACAGGCCGACCTACATAATGAAAAAGACTTTTCTAAATTCTTTCTACAATCATCTCCTGTCTCAATCTGAATACCGCAAATAGTGAACTTCGTCATTTTCCCTCCCATCTTCTCCGCTCACGGTAACAATATTCTTATGTGGATAGAATATTATAATATCTTTGAAAGGGAAAATTAAAATTCATCGAAATACCTGACAAAATACCAATAATCTAATATATTTCTTCCCATTACCATAACCAGGTTTGTGAGGGAAGGAATGGACAAAGTGGAGCTTGAGGTACGGGTAAGGTATGTTGAAACAGATCAGATGGGCGTAGCCCATCATGCGAGCTACTTTACCTGGATGGAAGCTGCAAGAACTGAGCTTTTGAGATTGAAAGGACTCCCCTACAAAGAGCTCGAAGCGCGAGGGTATTTTCTTCCTGTCCGCGAAGCCTTTTGCCGATACAGAAGGAGCCTCCAATATGATAACATCGCAGTTGTAGAAGTAGAATTATTGGAATTGAAAGGAGCAAGCCTAAAGCTGGGCTACCGTATCTATAAGAAGAATGATAGGAAAATTGCAGCAGAAGGGTATACAATGCACCCCTTTGTTGATAAAAACGGAAAAATAGTAAAAGTCCCTGATTTTTTTAAAAAACTCTTTGGTGAGTAGGAATAATATTTTAAAATAACTTTTTCTGGATCGTTTCTTTTAAAATTTTACTGAGAAGGCGCATTATTTCGTTAAAGGAGAAAGGCTTTCGCAAATAATACGCTCCAGTTTCCCTTAAGAATGACCTAGTTTCACTGTTTAGGGTATCACCGGTGATAAAAATTAACTTCTCAAGAAGTTTCGGCTTTCTTTCCTTCACTGCATCATAGAACTGCTTCCCATCCATCTGCGGCATCTTTATATCAGTGATAATAAGATCAACATCATTGTGCATCAAAATCTCAAATGCATCGTTTCCTGAACCGGCGCTTAGTACATTAAATCCTTTGCGCTGGAAAAAATCCTCAAGAAGCCTTACAATGACAGGTTCATCATCGACAACAAGTATGGATTCACCATGAGCGCTGATGTCTTCTTCCTGATATCCACCTTCTTCGGCAAGAGTGACCTCCTCCATTACAGCCGGGAGTGAAATGCTGAATATTGTCCACCCCTTTTCACTTTTCACCTGAAGCTGACCGTTGTGGTCTTTTACAATACCATAGGACGTTGAGAGACCAAGTCCGGTGCCTTTTCCTACTTCTTTAGTGGTAAAAAAGGGATCAAAGATCTTTCCTATAATATCTTTCGGAATTCCCACACCATTGTCTGCGATTTCTGTTACAATTCTTTGTTGAGTACGGTGAAATCTCGTCTGTACCTTGATCATTCCGTCCTTCTTCCCATCGGTAATCGCCTGTTCAGCATTGATAAGTATATTCAGCACCACTTGCTGGAGCCTGACGAAATTCCCATATACCGGTGGCAGGTCATCCTGAAAATTACATGCCACCTCTATGTCGTTGACTTTGTGCTGATACTGCCTGAGTGAAAGAGTCCCTTTTATAACATCATTGATGTCGATGTTCTCTTTCTCAACGTTTTCTCTTCGCGCAAACTTCAGAAGGTCTTTTACAATTGTTCTTGCTCTTTTGATTGAATCTAATATATTATCTAGCTTTTCTCTCTCGCCTGTATTTTTCTCAGAATCCATTGCCATCAGCTCTGCATATCCCATGGCAGAGAAAAGAGGATTATTCAGTTCGTGAGCGACCCCAGCCACAAGTTTGCCGATAGCGGCGAGCTTCTCAGACTGGATGAGCTGTTCCTGCGTCTGTTTTAATTGTTCAATCGCAGACTTGAGTTCCTGATTTGCCTTTAAAGTTTCTTCACTCAACTGCCTGTATTTTTCTTCAACTTCTTTTTTTCTTGTGATGTCACGCAGAATAACCATTCTATAAATGCTACCATCAGGATTCTTCAGAGGTGACGAAATAACGTCAAAGGTCTTTCCATCTTCAAGTCTCAATTCCCAGCGCACATTAAGTTCTTTCTTGTTGCCATCCCATCTACAGTATGGACATGGTTTCCTTCGCTTGTATAGAATAGAATAGCATTTCTTCCGGCTTGGATCATCAATCTGATTGGCAAGGGGCTTGTTGATGAACTTTATGTTATAGTCTTGATCAACAACATACACCCAGTCTATCATGCTATTGAAGATATCGATGATCTTTTTCCTTTCTGATTCAATCTCCCGCTCTAAAAGTACGTGTTTCGTCACATCCTGAATGGTCCCAATTACACCTCTTCGCTCTCCTTCAGCAATAAACTGGGAAGCATTGATCTCAATGAATATAGACTCACCGTCCTTTCTCTTAAAGTAAATCACAAAGGGATCAACACTCAAACCTGAGGCAACAAGTAAAATATTTGAAAGAAATATTTTTTTATCCTTTTCAGAAAGGAATGAGACAAAATTGTTTTTTATATCCCCATCTAAATAACCAAGCATTCTTTCAACGGAGCTGCTCACATAGATGAACTCTCCATTAGATTTTAGTAAGAAGACAGCCTCATTCATTCCCTCAACAAGGGTGCGGTATTTGAACTCGGCCTCACTTAATTTCTTTTTCAGCGCGTGTTCCTTGACAACTTTTTCAATAAGAAAAGGAAGCTTATCAAAGCTATCCGTATTCTTACAGATATAATCATATACCCCAAGTTTGATCGCCTTCACTGCAACTTCAACCTCCCCAGCACTGGTAATCATGATTACTGGAGTTTCTATTTCTTTCTCGTGTATCCATGTGACGAGATCTATACCGTTTGCACCCTTTAATCGATAGTCAAGAAGAACGACATCATATTCTTCCTTAAGAAGTAACTGCTGAGCACTAGTGACATCAGAAGCAGTGTCCACTTTTAAATCTTTATAATGGGCTTTTAATCTATTCTTGATAATAAGCTGATGGTCAGGATTATCTTCGACAATGATTATTTTCATGGAACCCTATCTCCGGAAAAAATTAATCATTCAAAACCTGATGTTTTCAAGACATATTCGACAACATCCTCCCCCTGATCCTTTCTGCAATAAGACGGATATACTCAGGAGTTGTTCCACAGCAACCACCAATAATGGTTGCCCCCGCCTTTATTGATTCATCAATATAGGAGATCAGATATCTAGGAGTTTGATTGAATACGGTTTTCCCATTTTGCAATACTGGTAACCCTGCATTCGGATACAGCAACAGTGGGACACTCGTAAGCTTTCTCATCTCTCTTACCACCTGGATGTACTCTTCTATGAGTCCACAGTTTGTACCGATTGCTTGAGCACCTGCATCGATCAACCGATTCACAGATTCAGAAACCCCATTTCCAAAAAGAGTTCTGTATTCGCCCTTTGCGGTGCGATTGAACACAACTGACGCAAATACAGGAAGCACAGTTTCTTTTTTTAACGTTTTAACCGCAATTTCTGCCTCCCGAACATCGAGCATCGTTTCCACTAGGAAGAGATCTACCCCTGCCTCAGCAAGCAACGCACCCTGCTGGGAAAATGTGTTTTTGGCTTCGTCGATGGTCATGCCCATCTCAAAGATTTTACCCGTGGGTCCAACAGAGCCAGCAACATATCTTTCATCTGCTTTTGCGCCCTGCGCGCTTATGTAATCCTTTAAAGCCTCAATCGCAAGCATAGCACCACTGGTGTTCAATTCTTTCACCAGGTACTCTTTGCCCTTCGCATGCAATTTTACTGAGGAGCCACCAAAGGTATTTGTCTCGATGATCTGAGCACCTGCCATTAAATAATCCAAATGAATCCCTTTAACGATATCCGGGTGGAGAATATTCCACTCTTCAGGAAGCTCAGATGGGCTCAGGCCCTGGGCTTGTAAAAGCGTTCCCATTCCACCATCGAGCACTACATACTCTTTCGCAGCAAGCTCAGTAATACTTCTTCCCATGAATAATCTCTCCCTTTTCTTTAATGGAGCAATCACTTAATTTCAGAAAGAAAGCTCATTACCAAAGTAGGAGTATATCTACATAGAGTATATTATTTTTTACTCAAGAAAAAAAATTTTTTATTCTTTTGCAATCAATATGCAAATAAATTAAAATTAAATTAACAACTAAGATAGGAAACATAATTTTATGAGCAAGAATATACTGATTGCTGAAGACGACAAAAATATCGCCAACCTCATAAAGGAAATAGTTGAAAGAAAAGGACATACAGCAGCCATTACCACAGATGGGGACGAAGCTTATAAAGTGTTTTGCAATATAAAGTTCGACCTCATCATCACCGACTTGAAGATGCCAAAAGTGGATGGAATAACCTTCATAAAGCTTGTGAGAGAAAAAAACCACAATATTCCGATCATTATAGTAACAGGCTATGGATCAGAAAAGAACCGTACACTCGCTGAAAATTATGGTGTCTTCAAAATCCTCTCAAAACCCTGTTCAATTGTCGATATAACGCTGGCAATTGAGCAGGCCCTCCAGCACAATTAGTGTGTTTGAGTATTGCCCAATTCCCGCCCAGATTGTATATTAAAAAAAATTCACATTGGATAAAATAATGAAAGAAATCAACTGGATTGTGGGCATTATCCTGTCTATTGCAACCTCGTTCCTCCTGCTCCTATCCTTTCCTATGTACAACATCTGGGCACTGGGCTTTATTGCACTTGCACCAATTTTCTTTATTGTGTATACAACTAGCTTGAAAAAGACCCTACTCTATGGCATTGTTAGTGGATTTCTCTTCTACTGTCTGTATCTTTTCTGGATGAATGCGTATCTTGCGATTGTAGGCGTTGCATTCGTGACTATTGTATACGGCGGATATTTTATGATTGCCCTTCTTCTCATTAACCTGGCAGGAAGAGCTTTCCCGAAATACAGAG
>Ga0209636_10002215_pt1 | contig 19796 bp, 16 predicted proteins | sample DeeMarSWOR152_54_FD_187464 | JGI IMG/M metagenome (GOLD analysis project Ga0209636, IMG submission 187464) | Marine sediment microbial communities from White Oak River estuary, North Carolina - WOR-1-52-54 (SPAdes) (version 2) | ecosystem: Environmental > Aquatic > Marine > Intertidal zone >... | reverse complement strand
CACTCCTGAATTAGCTGAAGATTTGACAGATTTTAGAACGAATATCATTCTGAAGGTGAATAGCCTCAATCCAGATGTTCATGATGTACTGGTGGGCAGAAAAGGTGGGTACAACCTGATGATGAAAGGGCTGCATAACCTTTTGGATGCAGGGTGTGATCCCTCCAAGATCACTATTGAAAGTGTTATCACCAAGCAGAATATAGATGATCTTCCCACTTTATGGAAATGGTCCCGAGACAACAGATTCATTCCTTTTGTGGAACGGGTAACTCCCCAGGGACGTGCCCTCCATGCAGATGTGGCTGTTCCACCGTTGCAGTTACTACAGTTTTTTCAGAAAATCAAAAAAATTGATGAGTACTACGGCTATACCTGGTCAGTCCATCCCCCATGCGTTTCCTCTTCCTGTTTGCGGCACTACCATTACTGCTTATTAGATGCCTGTGGGAATGTTCTGCCCTGCTCCGGGGTTACCATTGCTGTGGGCAATATCCGGAAACAATCACTTGCTGACATTATTAGAACGTCACCAGTTATTCGTGATTTGCGATTCATAGATCAGAACATAAAGGGTTATTGTGCTGAATGTAAATTTATTCCCTTGTGCTATGGCTGTCGGGGGGCAGCATATCAAATGACTGGCGATTATTTGGCTGCTGATCCATTGTGCTGGAACCCACTTCTTGAAAATGGGGAGGATCACTAAAAAATGGAAAGCTACCTCTACTTAAAGAATGATTTCAAGAGAGCTTTTAAGACCCGGGAAATACTTACTCTCATGAACCAGAAATTGCAGAAAATAAAAGCACTGGTGGAAAAAGAATTGTCCTGTTCAGCTCACAATATGGAACACACTATGAGAGTATACAATCTGTGTCTGGAGCTTGCAGAAGATGAACCTGTAGATTTAGATGTGTTAAAACCAGCTGCTCTCCTCCATGATATTGCTCGAGTCAAAGAAGACACCAATGCATCTGGAACTATTGATCATGCCGTACTAGGGGCTGAAATGGCTGAAACTATTTTAAGAGATCTTGAATACTCAGAAAAAAAGATACAGCACATCACACACTGTATTACTACTCACCGATTCAGAGGTACTCTGACTCCTCACACTAAAGAAGCCAAAATCCTCTATGATGCAGATAAGTTAGATGTCCTGGGTGCTGTAGGTGTTGCCCGCTGTTTCATGGTTGCGGGACGCTACAATGAAAGAATGTATTCAGATACACCCCTTGATGAATATATTAAAGAGAACCTGGTGAACCAAACCTCCCAAGGAAGAATCAAAGATATATCAAAACATGCCCCCAATATAGAATTGGAAACTAAATTCAAACACATTCCAGGTTCTCTGTACACTGGAAAGGCCCGAGAAATCGCCAGAAAAAGGTTAACCTTTATGATTGAATTCTTTGAACAGTTACACAGAGAAATCAACGGAAAATTATGATATCTATCTGTTTGTGTGCAAAAATTATATGAACTATTGTCATAGTAACAAAAATTACATAACATTTTTGCACTTGTCAAAACCTGAAAGAAAGATGTCAACGAGTAACCCTTATATTCTCTCCTGCATAGAATACGGTAATGACCAAATTTGTTTACTGTTTAATGTGCGAATCTGGATTTCAGCTAGAAGCAGAGAAGATAAAAACCTGTAAAGATTCGTGTAGAAATGGAGGAGGACAGTATATCAATCCTCAAGATGGAGTGTATATCAAAGCAGAGATATGTGCTAAAAACCCTGATTTGGCCCTTTTTGTGGGTATACATAAATATAAACTAACATTTGATGATCTTAGAGAAACATTCTTAGAAATCAATGAATCTCTCAAAAAATTGCAGTGGCACAAGAATTGGAAGTATAATGAATCATTATGCAGCAAATTCCCACTGTAAAAGAATAAAAGAAAAAAAGGAATTATCCCTGCACTTCAAATTTGATCTGTGTTCCCTTCTTTGTGACCAGCGTAACCTCATCATCAGGTGCGTAGGTACCTGGCAAAGTAAAGCACGCTGTATTGCCACTGGATACTTCTTGATTCAACTCTGTCGCAACGAATTTGCCATTCTTGTATACTGTATCAATCTGGATAGCGACAGAACCAGGATTACGTATGCATACTTCCAACCTGCCATCACTGTGGAGAGTTGGGATTTCCAAAACTGGTGTCTCTGCCACAACCCCATTTCCTATCTCTTTCTCTTTGGTATATTGAGAGGCCCACTGATGTGTCATATACGGGAGACCTGCACACATAAAGATCACAACCGCTGTAGCAGCAAGAAGAATCACCATACCAGTTCGTGAAGAACCCTTGGCTGAAGGACGCCCGCCAGTGAGTTTTTCTTCATCTGCCATTATCTCACCCTTGGTTGAAATTGATTTGGCATGACTATTTCCTTTCTTGGCTTCATTTAAGAAAATAGTCACTCCCCCTCACTACAGCAAGAATATTTATAAATCTTATTAGCAATAGAAAATTCAGTGCTTGGTTATCTCTTTGTTATCCCTGCAAAAGGATACTGTGATACCTTTCATGGATTATAATAATATCATCAGAAACAATTGAAAAGAGGTGAAGAAAATGAATAATGAGATTGAGTGGCTGCTGGAAGAAACCAATCCCCTGGTGAGATATCATACACTCACTGAATTACTGGATCGTCCTTTAAATGATCCCGATGTTAGAGAGAGTCTTACAGGAATGATCAATTCACCACCCATCCATAACATTTTCCGTAAACAGAACGATGATGGTGGATTTCTTCAAGAAACGCAGGTGAAACGATGGGGCAAATGGGCCCAATTCGGCTACTTACCCAAGTACAAAGCCACCATCTGGCAAGCCCACTTTTTGGCCCAGGTTAATATACCCAAAGACAATTCACGCATACAGAAGCTTGGTGAATACTTATTCAAAACAACCTATGATAAAGAAACTGGGAAATTCGGCCTTGATATTATGACCTGTCTAAATAGTTACATAATCTATGCTTTGTGTAAATTTGGATTTGAAAAACGACCTGAAATTAAAAAAGCCTTTAATTTCCAGGTTCAGTACCAACGATTTGATGACGGAGAGTGGATACCTCCAAAGAAGTGGCCGTACAATGGAGAGGAGGGACATTGCTGGGGGCCTGTCAGCTGTTACGTGGGAATTACCCAATTCGTGAGAACTCTCACAGTTGTACCAGATTCACTCATGACAAAAGAGGCTGCAGTAGTTAAAGAACGGGCCATCACCTTCCTCTTGGGCCATGGAATTATTCGCCGAAAATGGGAGATGAAATTCCGTAAGAGCCTCCCCTGTTACCGGAATCACCGCACAGAACCTGACCTGAATTTGTGGGCGCCAATGACATTTCTCCTCGATCCCATTGAGGTTACCTCAACTCTTCTGCAATTAGGAGTACCTGCATCTAACGTCGAGGAGGCTATCACCTTTATCCTGTCCAAGCGAAAGGAGAACAACAGATGGGTGGTGGAGAAAGTTCCAAGCGCTATGTACGGAAGCTGGGGGAAGAAAGGTGAAGAAAATAAATGGGTGACATTCCGGGCCCTGAAAATGCTGAAATTGGCGGGTAGATTTGAAAACTGACACTGACCTGTGTGTATGTATGAACCGGAGATGTCTAATAATTCCTCCGCGTTGATGATGACATAGGCTGTCATATTTTTGGAGGGATGGAAAATGTCTGACCCATCATATTTTTTTTCTTACATATCTTTGCTCAATCTGTTTCCCATATAGCACCACTTCTAAGGGATTTTTATCTTTAATAGGAGATAAGTATCTTATATTTTAAATCTTTGTATCTCCTTGTAGATAGCACTACGATGACCCAATGTCATCACAAAGAGAATTTCTTGTTCATGGTCACATTCTACAATAATGCGGTAATCTCCTGCCCTCACTTTATATGCATTGATTCTGCGTAATGGTTCCAAAAAATGGGCCGGAGAATGAGCTATCTTTTCTAGCTTTTTGAGAATGTGCAAAGCATTTCTTTTATCCAGTTTTTTGAGCTTTTTTAAAGCTAAGGCCGAAAAAGTGAGATCATAACTCATTTAGAGCCCCAACTGGTTCTTGACCTCCTCGAGAGAGAAGACTTCTCCTCTCTGTTTCTGTTTCCGAGCAGTAGCAATTTCTTTGAGAACCTCTTCAGAGAGCTCAGGTTCTGTAATGTAGAGTATGAATTCCTTCATGAATTCAGATCGGGAAGAATAACCAGCTTCCATGACATAGTTATCAATTTGTTTGGATTCTTCTTCTGTTAAATTGAGTTCAACAGTTTCCATAGTCGTACATACCATAAGAAAGTTTAAAAGGTTATCTGTGAGTCTTTGGGTATCTGGTTCTTGGGTTTATGATTCTTTTTCTCAGAGAGAAAATTATGTAACTGTTTCCAAAAGCTATTAAAATCAAGTCTATTGAAGGTATTAAGATTATTTCAATGTGATTAGTTAGAGAATTCCACTACAATCCACGACGAAACAAGATTGAACAAAACCCCTTCATTGCCCCAAAAACCACAACAATCTTAGATGTGACTAATCGTGGCAAAGTCTACACAATACGCGCTAGATTGATATGATGATCTTAACCGTTGTTCAGAACCTCAAAGCATATTTCAAGGTCTAGGCACTTCTGAAGGTAGTGACCTACTAGACAACTCCGTATGAACCAAAACTCTTATAAACCTGATTGCACAAGACGCTTCATGAAAAAGGCAGTCGCTGTACTCTTGTTTTTGTTAATTTCTTATCTGTCTGCATCGCAAATAGAAGTGACCGCCTTCCTCTTTCACCCTGAACAGCCCCAGCCTGGTGATACAGTAACTATTTCCATCCGATTGACCAATAAGAGTTATGATCTGGATACAGAGATTACCTGTCGATTATTCGTTAATGGAGAACTTTTCGATGTGAAAGTAGTTCCTGTGTACCGCCGCTCTGCCTGTGCAGTGACGTTCACATGGGTGGCCATACCTGGTGACCATGTGTTCTCCTTAGAAATGTCTTACTATGTGGAGCGCACAGAGATGACTGATACTTTCTCTCAATCCTTTTTCGTAGCAGGAACGGAAGAAGAAATTGACTATTTCTCAAAAGCACTCTCTTCATATGAAACAAAAAGTTATCTGCAGGCCAAAATCTTGTTTGAACAGGCCAAGTACATCTTTGAGCAGGACCAAGATATTGATAAAGCTACAGAATGTGAAGAATACATCCAAAAGTGTGACCAGTACATTGAAGCAGCACAGTTGTTTGATCAAGCAGAAAAAGCTTACCAAAGCAAAACCTATGATACAGCGCTCACGTACTACCAGCAGGCACAATCGTTGTACGAGATTCTCAATGATGAAAAAGCCCTCCAGTGTACTGAAAAAATCCAGGAAATCAACGAGTACCAGAGAAAGCAGGCAGAACCTCCCTACTACCTGTATTTGTTATTGCCAGCGGTGGCGGCAGTCATTGCCTTCATCTGGCTCAAGAGAAGAAAGCCCCCTCCTCCTTTACCTGATTATGTCCCTGAAAAAAGGAGAGAAGAAAAACCAAAAGGGCTCTTCATGGAAGCTGACCGGGAAAAACCAGAAATTGTCCATAATATCGACCGAATCGAATCTGGATTAGACACTGAGGATGTGCAAACCTTCAAGTCGTTAGTAAGAGATCTTAAGAAACAGGAAATTCACTTTGATGAAAAGGAATATCATCCTGAAGAAGCTGCCTACGTTAAAGAGCGGTTGGACACAGTGAAAGAAAAGGTAAAAGAGAAAGGAAAACGACTTCAGGACATGCAGAAATTAAAAGAGCTGGAAAAAAAGGTTGATATACTGTTGGACGAGCCAGTGGGAGAGCTGGTGGATGCCTACAATAAGTATGCCCAATTGCATAATGCATTTGATCAGATTCCAGACAGAGGACTCCCTCAGCAAGATAAAATAAAGAGTAAATTAGATGAGTACTACCAGTTTATTCAGCAGCAAGCAAAGTCCGAGCAATCCGAAATGCTGTAGCCACACACGACTCACATTTTTTATGGAGGTTGCCCTTTTTGTATTGGGTTCTGCCCTCCTCTGTGGTGATATCCACTCCCAGTAAGTCCCGGCAGATAATTGTCTGGTGCTCTCTTTTGAATGCTGAGAGAAATTCTTGAACTCTCTCATAGCATAGATCCCGTTTCTCTGTATCCTGTGCAGTTTTTCTTCCGTAGTGCAGCCCAATGGCTATGACTGCTCCAGATACTGCACCACACACACTGCCTGTTTTCATTCCTCCACCAAACCCAGTAGCTATCCGGGGAATACAGTCGCAGGGTTCATTCAAGAAATCAGACAGCCCCAGTAACACTGATTCTGCGCAATTGTATCCTGACTCAGAATATTCTGATGCATCCATATTACCACCGAATGTCCTCAGTATTTATGATGATTGCAGAGCCAGTTACTGAATAGGGGATTTCCAGAAGTGGACCGCATCCTCCGCCATGCTCTCCTAACGTTTTTCTATCCCATTGGTTGGGGTTTTCTCCATCATAGATGAGATCTTTTTTGAGGTACAGCCAGTTCAATGGGCAATTCCGGGATCTGGCAAAGACAAACAGTCTACCAGTGACTGAGATAAAGATGAAGATCCGGTGATCATTGTAGGCGGTGTAGTACAGTCTATCCGGGAGGAGGTCATCAAAGGGGATAGTTATTTGATTGTTCTCTGCTGTGCACTCAATGTGATGCATGCCAATCATAGTTTTGTCCAGAATGAGAGAGTAGGTCCTGGTGAGAGAGTCATTTTCATCAAAGGTGAAGAACACTTCAGATTCTCCATCGTACACGTACAAGGAGGGGTAGTACTGGATGTTGTATAATTCAAAGATTGATTTGTGGTATTTTTTGTCCACCCAGATAATATCCAGGTTGTACTCTTCCTGAAGTTCCTTCAACAGTGGTTTGACAGTATGGCAGGACGAACAGAGCGAGCTGTACCAGTACAAAACCACGGGAGATGACTGCTCAATCAATGCCAGAATTTCTTCATCAGTGAGGTTTGTATACTCTGCTGATTCATTGGGTTCAGATTGTTCAGGTTCTCCTTCTGAGGGGCCTTGTCCTATGCAGCCTGTAATGAGAATGATGAGTACAATGATCCATGAATACTTCATGCAAGTGCACGTTCATGCAGCTTTTAAAACATTGCGGTTATCCAATAGTGAGCTGCCTCCCAGACATCTAGAATATCATCCTCTTGATATACAAATAGGGATCAGTTAATCATCCAATGAGTATCTTTGGGAAAGAATGGAGAATACTCAGCCTCACCATCAGGGAAGCTTCTTTGATCTTGCATTTCTTATGATCATTCTCTTGCCCTTTGATGCATTAATTATCCACCTTTTGTCGGAATCAGCACTATTCTATCACTGGTATTGTTAGTCTTTTGACTACCGAATTGGCCAGTGGCCACATAACCCAGCGATGATTAATTGATTTAACGTATCTGCTGATCCCTATCCTGTACTAACCCTCTTGGCAGAAATTACTGCACCAAACTGTGAAAATGAAAATTCTGATACTGCACCTGATGCATCTTGCTTAAAAGTGATATTAACTGCCTCCGAGTCCTTTATTTTGAACCGTAATCCCCTCACCGGAACCAATTCACGGGCAGATTCATTGGGTAAGGCAAAGGCCAACGTATCTCCTTTGAGCGCAATGGTGACAGTGGCACCGGTCAGTTCATAGGTTCCCGTAAGAATTTTGAGGAATTCTCTGTCCTTCAATCGTTCATCAGGCAATCGATCAAAGGTAATAGGCTCAATCAAAGCTTCTAATTTGATGGTAAATCCAATAATGTCACCACTGGAATCAGTCTGGAATGTCAGAAGTTCTTTCCAGTCAAATCTGCTATACTCAAACTGGAAGGTATCGTAGTGGTAATACTGGAGCAGACAGGTGGCACCTCCCAAAGTTGCTGCCAATTCTTTCCCTTCCCTGCAGAATATCTCTACATTTCCGTAACCAGGATGATGGTACATCCCTGCATACTCATGGAGGGGATGGCTTGGGTTAGTATTGGGGATGCGAAGCTCTTGGGATTGGGCCCCAGATTCTATGGTAATCTTTTTTGTTTCATCATCTATCGGTTTTAACATTTCATTCCAATCCACTGGCTCCAGCCCGAGAATCCTATCCAGGACATGGTAGGTGACTATTGTGGGTAGAAAGCTGTTGCTCTTGTTCACCATCACTGCCACTCCTACATTATCATCTGGCAGAAAGCTCATCATTGATGTAGCCCCATCTATACCACCTTCGTGGTATACCACTCTGTACCCTCTGTACATCTGGCCAGCCCATCCTAATGCATACGTATTCAGCCTGATCCACTTCTGGTCAGGCATCCAGTAGTCAAAGTCAGACCCTGTTGACACCACCACAACGGGGTGGTGAGTCTTTTTGAGATTATCAGAAGATACCAGCTGGTGATCACTTATTTTCCCCTGATTCAAATGAAACTGTAACCATTTCCCCATGTCGTCAATGCTTGCATTGATACATCCTGCTCCAGAAGCCATATCATTGTTGACAAACTCACACTCCACTAGCTGACCATTGCTTTCTTTGTAGGGCTTAGCAAAATCGGATGCCTTCTGCATATCTGTGAGAGAGAAATTTGCATTGTCCATACCCAATGGATCAAATATACAAGTTTGGATGAATTCATTGTAGTTAATTCCAGACACTTCTTCGATTATTACTGATGCAGCCATATACATGAGGTTATTATACTGGTATTCTTGACGAAGGTCCTTGTTCAGTTCCAGAAAAGGCAATCGATCCAGCACCTGATCGTAGGTGAAGCCATCGTTCATCCACACAAAATCGTGGCGTGGTAACCCAGTTCGGTGAGAAAGCATATCTGTTAAGGTGACCCGTTCTGCAACAAGGGGGTCATGTAATGAAAATTTCGGAATGAATTTCCGTATGGGAGTATCCCATTCTAATTTCCCTTCATCTACAAGCATGGCAATTGCTGTACTCGTAAACGCTTTGGTACATGATGCAATGGGTTGAATCGTAGTATGAGTCATTTCAAGGTTGTTTTTGACATCACGATAGCCGAATCCTTTAGAGTAGATAACTTTCTTATCTTTGAGAACAGTCACCGCTATCCCTTGGGTTTCCCACTGTTTCAGCAGACTGGGGAGAATCTCATTCAGTTGTAACGTTTTTGCAGGTATGAAAATCACCTCACTCTTTTTAGGGTTCACTCTATTTCAATGTTATTACCATTATCAAGTATACTGCATACTATCAAATTACTTGTACAAATAGAGGGATACTGAGCAGTGCATATTGTGTACTGCTACACTCTAACGTGCCTTTTAGATGGGAACCACTGTGCCCTGCAGTTCTGCTGTGACTGGACTGTAATCTTCAATATACTCCTGCAGCACATCAATGGCAGACACATCTAAATGCTGCCGATTTTCACCATAGCGTTCCGGTATCCCCTGAGTAGTTACAAAGCAAGCAGTGTATGTCTTGGATTTTTCAAGCCGCTTCCCATTGACAAAAAACTCCTGAATACGGTTTTTATTGGGATTTTCCACCTTAAAGTAGATATTCAATCCCATGCACCGTTTTACATAGCCTCCCATCTGGTTATACGGATCACGCGAGAAGGCGCGTTCCAGGTTTTCTTCCATCATTTCCCATAATTCTTCACCTGTTATTTCACAGAGAGAAACTGGGGGGTTAGTAGGAATAATATTCCAGAGATCATTCAGAGTTATTACCCCTGCTGGAACAGGTGCACCATAACGCCACCCATTAGAAAAGGCTAATTCTGCACCACTGGTTTTGAGCAGTGCCTGAAGCAGTAAATTATCCATAGTTGCTTCCATCACTCGATTGCGATTTAATGCAGTTCTGGTCTCACCCACTTTTGCACGTAATGTATCTTTGTAAGGTGCTACTGCAGTATTGATCAAGGCTTCAACTTCTGGGTCTGGAGGTATGGAGTCATCTATAGTAATCAGTTCATGGCGAAAATGCTGTACTTTGCCGTTAACAGTGAGATCTAACCGCCCAATAAAAGAGCCGTGGCAGCCTGACTGAATGACAATTCTTCCATTCACTACCACTGCTTCATAGACCCGATTGTGAGTGTGTCCGCTCAACAGCACATCAATGCCTGGGACTTCTTGGGCCAGTTTCAATTCCTGTGGATAACCCAGGTGTGATACCACAATGACTAAATCCACTGATTCCTCTTCTTTCAAGTGGGTTACATACAAAGGAAGTTCCTCATTTCCCATTGTTAGGTAGATTCCTTCACTGAAATGGGCAGGCATGGTCTTATCCACAATGGTAGCTGCAATCCCTATGATCCCGATGCGCAATCCACCTCTCTTTACCACATGGTACGGTGGAAAGACCAGATCATCCGTGTTTTCATCATAGCAGTTAATGGCAAGCATGGGATAGTCCAGCTTTTCCACAATTCTTTTGAAGTGGTCTGGTCCGTAGGCGAATTCCCAGTGAGCAGTCATGCCATCAAGATTCAGTGCATTTAGAATGGACACCATGGCCTCTCCTCTGCTACTAACAACAGGAAAGGTGCCGTGAATAGTATCCCCGTTATCCAGTGCGATCACATTACCGGGCTGTTCCTCTCTAATCTGGTTAAACAAAGAAGCAATGCGTGCATAGCCTCCAGCATTCCTGTAAATTTCTTTACTACCCTTCCAGTAAAATTCAGGATGGGATTCCAGGTACCCATGGCTGTCGTTTATCTGCAGAATGGTGACTTTTGTCATGCAATTACCTCTCTATGTATAAAAACTGCAGATTAAAAAATGTCATCATAGGAGATCAAATAATATCAGCAGCAGATTGAAAAAATGGGGAGCCCCTCGGACAACCCAGGATCCTGGAGTTTTGACTGAACCTCAGACTTTGAAGAAGGAGATTGAAGATATTGGGTAACCACTCACAGACGCTTCCATTGCTAACTCTCTTTTGGTACCATAGGTATACAGACCTCAAAGGATTCACAATTCTTGTACAGCAAAGAAAAAGCGAAAAATGGGAAGAAAAGGTTAAAGCATTCCCTTGAGTTTTAATTCCTCTTTCAGATAGGCAAAAGGTAAGCTGCCTCCTTGAAGCAGCACATCATGAAATGCTTTATCCGAATATCTGTCTTTCATGTGGGTTTGAACCTCTTCCTGCAGCTGTAATAACAAGTGCTTTCCCAGCAAATAACTCAGTGGGTAGGTTGGCTCTTTGGTGTACCATTTTACTTCTCCGACTGCTGTGTCGTGCCCCATCCCTGTCTCTTTCTCCAAAAAAGACACAGCTTCATCGAAGGTCATATCACCGCAGTGCATCTTCACATCAATGATGATTCGAGCAGCTCTCAATATTGCATCAAGTGCCTGCACAAATTTCACCTTGTTATCCTTTAGAACGTAGTCCTGCATTCTCTCCTCACAGTAATGAGCCCATCCTTCAACAAATTCAGGAGCATCACTCAGTATTCTCACCAAGGAAGGGTGCTTGTTGGCCCAGGTTAACTGCAGGTGATGACCGGGATAGGCTTCATGAACAGAAGTGTTTTGAATAGCGGTGTAATTATGTTCTCCCAGCAGATCTCCTTCCATAGGGGTCACCACATAGACTCCCATCTGGTCTTCCTCGAATTTGGCTGGGGACATGTATGCTGCCACTGGAATGACGTGTCTCACAAAGGACGGAGTTTCCCGAACAATGAGGCGCTCTCCCTCTGGTAGAGATGCAAATCCCTTTTCATGGACGATTTTTCGCATTCTAGTCATGGCTTTTTCGTATTCTTTTAGTGTTTCCTCAAAAGTAGGGGGATGGTCTTCCCGAATGCTGGTTCTCACTTCTTCTACTGAGAGCGAGGGATTGATTTCAGAGGCCAGTTTCTTCAATCTTGCTTTTTCCTTTTCGAGATATGTTTCTCCAATTCTTAGAATCTCATCAGCTGTTAATCCCAGTTCTCGTACTGCTAACAACTTTTCAAAGAGCTCTCTGCCAATTGCGAACTCTGCTTCGCAGGATAGGGTCTTCAGCCATTCGGTATAGTCTGATAATGCTTCTGTTGTTTTGGCCGCAGCTTCATCCAGCTCAGACGTATCTAACTCCTTTTGTGTTGCAGTGGTGGAGATTGTTTGAAAAAATACAGGAAGTGTCTCACACGATTCTGTTGCTATATCCACCCAGAGTTTGATTGGTTCAGTAATTCTCGACTTGAAATCTTCTATGAACTGCGGACATTTCGTCAGTCTGGCAGTAATGGATTCTAACCGCTCTTCGAAGGGAGCAAATTCCCTAATGAACAAAACATAAACGGCAAATCCAATAGTTTCTGCAGGATCTGGATCTTTTTCCCATTTGCGAATCTCTTTTTCTTGAAGGAGATTGCATTTCAGCGTGGAAATCATCAACCTTCGTTCAAATCGCCTGTCTTCTGATAGATTGACTTCATCAATATCCTGGAATTCTTGAAGGTAGTCATCCAGGGTCTTTATGAAGGTCAGATGTGACACCCTTTTCCCTGAAGGCATTTCCTTGTCATACTGGTGCAGCCCTAACTCAGTGGCAATATCAGGTCTAAATTCCATGTAAGAGTAAAAGGCTTCCTCCACCAAGGTATCAAATGTATCGTTCATGGCATTGGAATGGATTTGGCTATAAAAAGGTTGAGTTTTCATATTTTTCGGGTGGGGCTATATACTATGAAAGACTTAAGTGGAATATGCGATATAAAGAGCAATGGGTGCTAATCATCTTCATCTCTTTACTCTTTGCAACAATCGCCAGAATCCATCAATCATAAGTGGATGGACACAACCGTTTTCGGACTGGTGAATCTAGTTTTGTCAAATCAGCAAATTTTCAGAATACCCTAACTTTTATATATGGTCACATCTCATTGTTACTGTGTTTAAATATTTGGCTGAATTATTGGAGACAAGAAAAGGAGAATATGTTTTGTTCCTTGGGGCTGGGACTTCCATTTCTTATGGAAAGACCACAGAGGAGCTTGTAAGAGATATAGTCAGTAAGGTCGGATTAAACCCTGAAAATCCATGGGATTCCTTTTGTCATTTCCTGAGAGAAATTGGCTCAAAAAAACGATATAGTATACTATCCAGATACTTCAAGGGTATGAGGCCTTCTGTAGGTTATAAAGCCTTGGCAAAGCTTATTGAAAGAGGTTATTTCAGAATAATTCTTACCACCAATTTCGACTTCATGTTAGAGGAAGCTCTCAAGAAAACAAATCTAGTAATGAGCAAGGACTACTTCATATGCACATATGGAGCAGAAAAGGAAAATTCCTTGAGAAGGAAACTGGAAGATGAATCCATGATACGGATAGTGAAACTTCATGGGGACTACAGTAAAAGGATACTCCCTATCGCAGAGAAAAACACATTCACATGCGGAAAAGAGCTCGAAAAATCACTGAAAAAATTAACAAAGGAAAGTATGATATTTGTTGGTTATTCAAAAATAGATAATGATGTTTTGAGCTGCTTAACTCGAAGAGGCAAGTCTCTATGGTGGGTGAATGAAAGAAAAGTGACTGCAGAGAAAACCGCTGGAGGAAAGTCAATTGACACTCTTGATCTGAATGAAGAGATATACAGGATTCTACTCAGCAGGGGGGCACATGAAAACTCCATATGGGGTGAAGATGGAAAATCTGACATTTTCTTTAAGAAAATTTACAGAGAAACTATCAAGAAGAATGTCGATAGTGATCATGATCGCTTTACGTTTGGGGTAGGGGTGGGAAAGAGCCTACTGGAACCGCCTTATCAGCGGTCCAACGGAAATAAGGCTTCAGATCAGCATTTGGAATCATTTCCTAATAGAATTCCATCATTACTCAGAACAATCGAAGGAAGCTGGATATACAAAGTAGTTGTCTTGGTTTCACTTTTTCTGGGAATTGTGGCTGCCATTCTCACTATTTCCAAGATTACATAACGAATCTAGCTCATCAGAACTCCAAGAATTTCTCACCCGAGAAGAAATCCTCTGCACGAATTTTCCTTTCTATAAGGTTTTTCATAGCAAAATTTGACGCAAAAATCTTTAGATAAGGAGTTTCTTTATCGAATGTTCCTTTGAAGTATTCTACTCTTCTAGAATACTTGTTTATTGTTGATACAAGTTCACCATTAGCATCGTAAATTCTGTCAAATCTAAACCAATCGTCAGGAGATAATTTCCTTTTGTGCAAGAACCCTTTTGAAAGTGTTATTAGTAGATCTGTGTCAACTGCATCCAATCCGGCTTCAACTTGAAGGTATGATATCAAATGCTCTCTCAGTTTCTTGACCCATTCTAGAGTCCTCTTTCTTGGGACAGTAGTGAAATATTTCCCAACACGAACGTATGGGGAACCATTTATTATACGCTTTACTAATTTTACTACCTCCACATTGCCGGAACTAGCCAAACGATTCAAGAGGTAATGGTCAGTCCACAGAAGCACTTCCTTTTTCGGCCCTGGATTTTCTTCCAAAAAAATATCGACTGCTCTATTTAGCATCGCTGAATAAGCTTCATTATACTCATTACCAAAAACGTAGTCTTTTAATGTCTCCCTACTTTCCAGCAGCGAGAATATTTGCATGATTCCATCATCTTCTAATTCCGTTCGGGCAGAAGGAGGCTCTGTAAATGATTCTGGAACAATCACCATATTTGCCAAAAGCGCGACTGGACTTATTGATGTAATCTTTAGGCCCATAAAATGGGAATCTCGATGGTAATGATCAATCTTATCTAAGTCAATTAACCCGCTCACCAACTCCATCAGCACTGGAATCGCCTCCTTAACCTCTTGTTTTGCATTCTTCAGGTATGATAAGTCCTGAGAAATGAGAGCACTCACCACATCGACGTCGACGAATTTGAATTTTTTCAGCGCATCTGATAAAAACTCTACATTTCGTGGATATTTGATATCCGAATCACCTAGAGTAATATCCCTGAATATCCTAAAGAATTCACCTTCCCCCCGTATAAGTTGTACTCCAACATCTTCAGGGCGCACACTGTAATACCTGGGATTCATTTGGAGTACATAAGAGAAAGGAAAATGTCCCACATCATTTAAGAGAAGTGATAACAAAAACTCTTCCACCAGATCTCGATCCTCTAGCCACCGCCTTAGGAACCTTTCATTTTTCTTTGTTCCGCTTGGCTCCCTCACTTTCACACATTCCAGAGCTTGTTCAGCCAAGTACCAACACCCAAGAGAATGTGCATATCTTGTATGTGTTGCTGAGGGATAAACAAGCCAAGAAAATCCAGCCTGCTTCAAAAAGTTGAGTCTGGAGAATTCAAATGTATTGAGAATGGCTGAAAAGTGCCGGGCATAATCATCAATTCTCTCCAATTCCTCTATTTTTTCATCATCAAAGAGAGAGATATCATAGAAAAAGTCATCAACACCTAATCTATGAACTTTGAATGGGACTGCACCATACAGAGGATCAAACAAGACTCTAAGATTCATTAAATTCCTCCATTTTTATTTTCTCTGCCACTTTTTCATAGAAACCGCTTATTGGATCAGATCTTCCATAATCCAAAGGTGTAACAACATCCCCAAATATAAGTCGTTCGTCTAAAGGAAGACAAATATCGATGCACCTGTCAATTTTTTCTTGAAAATCCAGAAGTCTCTGCGTTCCGATGGGAGTCTCTGGAACCATACTTCCAACAATGAGAAGGTTCTTTTTTCTCTTCTTCGATCTGTCAATCATCACTCTCACGCCATGAAGGTTTTGCCGATCTATTCTACAGACTAGGACCACAGTATCTGCAAGATTTAATATCATTCCCGCCAACCGCGAAAATCCAGTTCTGCAATCAACAAAAACGTGTTCGAGTTTCCTCACATTCGAGAAAGTATCGAGGAAGTCCTCGCATGTTCGCTGTGTGGTCTCATCTACTGCTATCCTTGGAATCTTTATTTCTGAAGGTTTATCTGGGAGGCTTGGATACAAGAACAATTCTCCATCACCCAGTCTCGAGGCCTTTTTCTCACTCAAATAGGATCTTAATTGAATAGAACGCTCCTTAATGACTGCCGGTGTTGTCGTTCCCTTCAAAAGTATATCAACAAAGTTGGAGTCTTCCTCTGGCACAATATCCAAGAGGTAGTGCAAACTCGGTGCTTCTATGTCTGCGTCAACTATGCCAATATTCGTTCCATACCTAGAAGCATATGATGCCGCAACTCCCAGGAGTGCTAAAGATCGTCCTACACCTCCCTTATACGAAAAGAACGCAATATTCATCTCATTTTCCTCCAATGTCTGATTCACTTATAAGCGAAGGTATTTGCTTGGCCAATTTCTCGGTAATATACCAGACAACCTCATCAGATGACAATGTCTTGCTGAGCATTTCCGACAATTCACGTTTCGAGAGGGTGAACTCCTCTTCAGTCCGATAGAGGATGCAGTTCGTCAATGCCTCTATCATCCTGAGTGTATAGTAGATTCGAGTTTTATTCCTGATCCAGATATTGGTCTTTGAGTCACGGCGTCTGTAGTATCTCTGAATCAAGGAGTCAATTGTCTTGTATACATCATCCACAGCAAGAGGAGATATGTATTTGAGAGAAAAACACAGGGCATTTGATATACTCCCAAGGGTAGATCTGTCTTCCACCATGCCAGAGCGCAGTTCTTCCCCTGCTTTGTAAGCGAAGTTCCATGTAAGATCCTGGTCATAGGCTGCTAGGTTACTCAAATTGTACCCAATAGTACTAATCAGTTTTTCCACTGCTGAGCCGATGGACTCTTTCTGCTGGTCACTGGGACTTAACCTCTCGAGGTTCTCATAGCAATATAGCAGGCTTTCGAGTGCAAAGACCGAATGGATAATATTCTTCTCAGTACTTGATTTGTTCTTGGCGAAATAGGAGATATTTGCGTCATAGCATTCTATCACTCCTTCTGATCCTCCTTGAATCAACTTGAATATCTCTTCTCGATCCGTAGGCCTCAAGTTCAGGAAATTATGGGCATCGCATAATGCAACGAGGACTATGCCAGTATTGTAGGTGGAATCCAATAGCATGGGGCGTGCTTTTTCTATTCTTCCTCTCCACTCACTTACTTCAGTGAATGACCATGAGTATGTTCCCTTTGAGGGTTTATACGCTGAATCCTTTAAGAACTTTATCAATTCTTGACAGATTTCAATGATTTTGTCCGTGTTTTCTTGTCTAATACTTTCAGGTATGCCTGAGTTTTCATGAAGAACAAATGAAAAAGCTCTCAGCAGAAGAGCTGCCGTTTCAGTGAATGATGTTTCTACGTCATTATAGGGCAGATTATGAAGAATCTCTGAACTAGCAAAATCCATCAGAAATCTGATATCTTCAACCATAATCTTTTCTGGTAATTTGAAATTGGCATCATAAGTCTTCAACTTAACGGTTGGGTAGAGAAAGCACAGTAATCCTTCACCAATGACTACTGATCCTTTCTTCCAATCTTCTTCACTCCACTCTTCAGTGGTCTCATCTTTCCATTTTCCCTCTTTCTCCCGCAGGTTCCTCAAGGAAACCACAGCTTTCTCAATATTCTGTTTTGTTTCACGCCTGTCGAAGGGTCTTCGTTTCGCCATTAGTATACCTCCTTTTTATCTACGGAAATTATTTTCCCATTTGGCTTTGGTGCATCATATTCAAGCCAGTTTGCCACCATCGGAATTTCCAATAACCTGATCCAGTTTTCCTTTATTGTCTCAAAGAATGAATCGGGAACTTTCTTAATAGGACATCTAGGTTCACGAACATCTAGGAGAGCGAGCAGTCTCCCATCTTTCACAATAGGCCAGAAAGGATAACTTCTGCAGTCAATGGGTCTGTATTCGCGAATACACCCCGCATTACCGAAACAGTGAAATCTGCCACTACCTGGTTCAATCTCTCTTGCAGGGAATTTATTATTTAACCTTGCTCTCAAAAATTCCAGCTCGCCAGGAAGATAGTAAATGTATGATGGACCGCTGTAGCTGTAATGGGGATAACAGCATGCGCTCTTGCCACAGATTGTTTTTCCACAATCCTGGCCAGGATAGATTGTACCGTGAAACCACTTATATATATTTTCAAAGTCTATTTTTACTTCTCCAATGGTTTTAGGCATCTCGCACACCTCAGAATATGTTGTGATTCATTTGGCATCTTATAAGGTTTTTGGTATGTTGCTATAATTTGTATTATTAAAAGTGTAAATAGATAACTAAAAACAATACACTCTATTACAGAGATTTTTCATTTCTACTAAGTTATCTTCACTAAGTCTCAAATAAAGCCAAAAGCTTATAAATAGGAAAATATACGTAGAGAATATAGCATCACAGAAAACCATATCACTGAACAGGTTGGGTGTGAATGGGAAATGGTGTGAAAATGACAGGACAGAAATTCACTTACGTTTCCGACATTAGCAGCAATACAAACCCTGTATGTATGCCGGTATGGAAGTCCAGATCAGATTTCACCTGTTTTAATCTACCACCAATTTGCACAGGAGGCAATCAAAAATGACAAGCAAGAGAACAATCTCACTGGTATCAGCGACCATCTTTGCATTTTGGTTTATCAAATTCTATCTCAAATTCCCCGGAGCGGACATTGGAATTGTAGGAGTAATTTTGACCATCGCCAGTATTCTTTTTGGGTTCTTGGCAGGATTTTTTATTTCTCAGTTATGGACAAGATATACAGAAATAAGAAAAGTGCACAGTATGAGATCATCAGATGGATTGAGCATGGTCAACTGTGCAGAGCATTTTTATGAGAATAAAGTTTTTGAGAAAGAATTCAAGAGATTGGTAGAAACAAGTTCTGTAGTCGATGAAACCGTAGAATGGAATGAAGGACACCTAGAAATACCATACTATCAGAATATTGAGAACTCGTTTAGACACATTTCAATTAAGGATAAGAAAGATGAAGTCTATTTCAACCATTTGTTAATTAATTATCACGAATTTGTGGAATCAACAGTTAGACTAGACACATTGGGCAAAGAAAAACTTTTTCCTTCTGAGTGGCTTATCATGTTTGCACTATCTTCGGTAATCGGTCTGTCAATATTATTCTTGGACATTTCACACTTCTTTTATCAGATCATTGTACTTACCTTCCCTGCAATTATAACACTAGCACTATCTATTATCTATGATTTAGATACACTATTGTGGAGCAAGGAATTAGTATCTTTAGAACCTAATCAACGATTATTTGATGCTGTAGGAGCAAAAAGATTCTATCAAACGAGAAAAAAAGGATTTGTCAGTTCCTATGTGGAGGATTACAGGACAGAAGAGGATCTGACAGGTGATCTAAAGGAAGCACATTTTAAGATTATTGAAAGTAGGAAAAAAGCGGAAGAAGATCAAAAAAAATCTATTCTTCGTTCGTTGCTCCGCAGGAATCGACGAGCCATGTGATCTGTTTAAGGTGGGACACTTGAAGTATTCCACTACTGATCACCATGTCAAATATATTACCACTGGAAGGCACACTCTTAACTGCAAAAGAAAAAGATTTAAATGGAAAATGACAAAGAATACCATGCAGACTGATAATCTAATATTCCTGTTAAGGGAAATTTTTCTGGTTGCACTTGGCGTTCTTCTACTGAGATATCCTAACCCTAAATATATGCCAAAACTATCCTACAGATTACTTATGAAGGACATGAGCG
>Ga0209636_10002214_pt1 | contig 19803 bp, 14 predicted proteins | sample DeeMarSWOR152_54_FD_187464 | JGI IMG/M metagenome (GOLD analysis project Ga0209636, IMG submission 187464) | Marine sediment microbial communities from White Oak River estuary, North Carolina - WOR-1-52-54 (SPAdes) (version 2) | ecosystem: Environmental > Aquatic > Marine > Intertidal zone >... | reverse complement strand
ATGAGAGAAAATGGTGGTGATTATCTCGTCTCGCTTATCTGCTTCTCCCCGGGATTCGTGATAAACGTAGATAATGGAAGCCATAGCTAGAATTGCCGAAGAACCTCCTCCAGGCTGCATAGTAAATTTTTTCATCCCTGAAATCTCTTGAAGGAATGTATCCAATTTGTATATTATTTCCAGCGCGCCTTGAGCAGTATTCACATCTTGAAGGGGATGAACTTCTGCGACTTTAGGAGAACGGGCTAAAACCTCGTTTATTTTTGGGCTGTATTTCATCGTGCAGGTTCCCTGCCCCAAATCAACGTTTAAATCCGCTCCAAGGCAATGTTGAGATAAGCGAATGAAATGTTTTAGCACTCTCATTTGAGATATTTCAGGGAGCGCGGGAGCTTTTTTTCTTGCCATGTTTTCTGGCAATTTAGATATTCCATCACCGACCATATCTTCGATTTCTTTTTCTACCTCAGGGATCACGATGCCCCTTTCTCCTTCTGTGTTTAATTCAAAAATTATTGGCTCATCCCATTTGGCTTGATGAAAATTTCTTACTCTTGTTTTTTTATCTTTACTCATGGCCAATCCCTTCCTTTCTTATGATATCCAATCTTATGATATCCAAAGTTTTCAATCTCTATCTCAAGCAATCTTTCAAGGCATGAACCAGACGATCAATATCGTCCTTGGTGTGAACCTCGGTCACGCAATAAAGCGCGCAATTTCCAAGTTCAGGAAATTCCATAGAAATGTCTTTGCCTCCGAAGATGCCCTGCTCAAGCAGCGATTTATTAATGTCTTCGACCGTCATTCGCGTATCCCTGAAACTGACTACAAACTCTTTAAAATGGGGTGAATCGAATAAAGGTGCTTTAACACCCTTAATTTCTGACAGTTTCTTCATGGCATACTGAGACCTTTGCATGATTGTCTTACCTAATTCTTGCATTCCTTTAGGACCCATGAGGGATAAATACACAGCAGCCGTAATACCCCATAATGCTGCATGAGTCCCGACAAATTCTTTGCCCTCCTCCCTGACTGCGAAGGATGTTCTTTCATAGGCTACATCACCAAATCCGTATTCACCTTCAACAGACGTTTTTGTTATCCCGAACAGACGAGACGGGTATTCCATCACAAATCTTTCTTCATCGCGGGTAGCTATGAATCCTCCGTGACCACCGCCATAATTCATATGAACTCCGAGTCCTTGAATATCACCACAAACAATATCGGCACCATAATTAGAAGGAGGGATAATGACTCCTAAAGAGACCGGATCAACACCGACTACGCTTAAAGCTCCTCTTTCATGGGCGATATCAGATATATCCTTCCCCTGATGCTCGATAGATCCCAGATAGGACGGGTTCTCAAAATATATGCCGGCAGTATCTGGAGACATTTTCGCTCTCAAATCATCAAGGTCTACGAGCCCGGTATCAGGACAATGCTTTACCATTTGAACGGCAAGGACAGGCGTACAGTAATTCTTTATAGTTAAAAGCCTTTCAGGAGATATCGTATCTGATATAAGTATTTCACTGCGCCCGGTAATTCTGGCTGCCATCCTTAGAGCGGTACTTGAAGCCTGGCACCAATCATATGTCGGCACGTTAACCACATCCATATCTAAAAGTTCTGCCATCAAACTTTCATATTCAAAAAGAGCCTGAAATCTTCCATGGTCTTCGTACGGCTCCCCTGCATAAGCTGTTAGAAATTCTGAACGTTGATTGATCTCATCACAGATAGCCGGAACATAGTGCTGCCAGCATCCTCCCCCTAAAAAACTGATGTTTTCTTGACAAGTCTGGTTTTTAGAAAGAACTTTTTCTACATGGCGCTTTAAAGCATACTCAGAGGGTAACGCTTGAGGCAAATCCATCTCCCTTTTTAACCTCAAGTTCTTGGGTATATCCTTATAAAGTTCATCAACATCCTTTACCCCTATCTCCTCCAGCATTTTTGCTTTTACTTTTGGTGCAGAATTGGGAATGTAAGGATGCACCATTTTCTCACTTTTTTTCATGATAATCCTCCGATTATTGCCGCTTCTGAATGACTCATAAAAACTTTCGATAACTTTATGTTCAGGCCAATCCACCGCCGTCAACGACTAAAACCGACCCTGTCACCCAACTCGACGTATCGCTAGCAAAATAGAGAACGGCATTGGCGATGTCTTCGGGAAGACCAACACGATGCAGTGGGCGGTCTGCCGCAGCTTTTATAAATTCAGCGTCACCCACTCCTAATTGAACCGCTTCATCATGCAGGAGCTCAGTGTCTGTATCCCCAGGGCAAACACAATTGACACGAATGCCCTGTCTTCCATGATCAATGGCCATCGCCCGAGTCAGGTTTACGGTTCCACCTTTGGCCGCACAATAGGCCGCAGCGTTTGGACCGCCTTTAAGCCCCCAGCCTGAACCGGTATTGATTATGCTTCCTCCACCGTCATCAATCATACGAGGAATCACATGGCGAGAAAGCAAATATATAGCTTTTAAGTTCACGTTTAAAACTAAATCCCACTCTTCTTCACTTAACTCAACTATATTTTTGCGCCTTGTCACTCCGGCATTATTAAATAAAATGTCTATCTTCCCAAATTCTCGATAAGCATCCTCGGTTGTTTTTTTACAGTCAGAATCTGAGGTAACATCGCACCGGAAAAATTTTGCTTTCTTCCCAAGGCTTTTAATCTCTTCAGCGGCCTCTTTTCCCTTAGGTTCATTGATGTCAACCAGAGCGATGCTGGCGCCCATTTCTGCTAACAGTCTTGCTGCTGCCAGACCAATCCCCGAGGCTGCTCCTGTAATCAAGGCAACTTTCCCCTCCAGAGAAAAGAGCTCCAAAGCTTTTGAGTCAGTGTTCATGGCTAAAACCTCCAAGTATCATAAGGTTGGATTCTTTTTCTTAAATTATTCATCTAAATTTTTTAGGAACTGCCCCGAAGTTTCACCGCCATCGATCGGTATCGCTTGTCCGGTGATAAAAGAAGCTTCTTTAGACGCTAAAAACGCAAATAACCCAGCGATCTCTTCTGGTGTGGCGAGACGATTCAAAGGGATCTCTGCGTTTAAGGCATCAAGCGTTTCCTCTGTGTATTCGAGTTTCTGCATCGGGGTAAGAACATATCCCGGGCAAACAGCGTTTACTCTTAGCCATGGAGCAAACTCCAGGGCCAAAGTCTTTGCCAGCAGTATAACTCCTGCTTTTGATGCATTATAAGCAGCATAAAGAGGGTGCCCCTCCATCCCGTTCGTAGAAGCTGTGAATAAAACTACACCTGACTTTTGTTTCTTCATCCTCTTTATGGCTTCCTGAGCACAGAGGAACATTCCGTCTAAATTAACTTTAAGAATTTTTGACCATTCTTCATACTCAATAGCTAAGAATGGTTTACGCAAGCTTATTCCTGCGTTGGAAACGAGTACATCAATCCCTCCAAGAATTTCATCTACCTCGGAGAACGCTTTCTTTACATCATCGGGATTGCTGACATCTCCGAGTGCGCTCCCACTTAATTTTGGATTTTCAGCCGTTGTTTTATCCAGGGCTTTTTTATCCCAATCAAGGATAAAAATCCTGGCTCCTTCTGAAATAAATCTTTTTGCCGTTGCCAGACCTATTCCGCTTGCTGCACCAGTGACCACAACCCTTTTACCTTCAAGATCTTTATAAATCCCCATCGCAATCTCCTTTTTGAAATCGAGAATTTTTCAAGTTTACATTTATGCTCTAAGGCTGTCAATCTCCTAGTGAGGTCAGGTCTTGCTTTTTGCTTATCATAGAAATTTCACAAAAATTTCATACAAGAGAACTAAAATTTCATTACAAGGAGGAAAACAATACAGATATCTCCTATCTTCAGGGTCAGGTTTCGCCATGTTCCCCTGCCCATTTATAAAAAGAGCAGGGTTGATCGCAATCCAATCTAATATTGTAAATTGCGTTTGTATTAGAAAAAGCAAAAAGCAAGACCTGACCCCATTGCATTTAACTTCATTTTATATAAAATTTGATTCTGAGGAAAAAAGGTTATCCTAAAAAGAAGGAAAATATGAAAAAAATCAGTTTAATCCTAATTTTAATCTTTGTTGCCCTATATATTTCTGCTGCCTATAAGAACAGCGAAAAAGAGCCTCTTGAACAAAAAGCAAAAGGAAATAAAGTCAATGACTGGGAAAACCCGGCGATGATCGGAAGGAACAAGGAACCTGCCCACTGCACATATATTCCCTACGCTGATAGTGAGACAGCCTTAAAAAACAATCCTTCTCAATCGCGGTATTATCTTTCTCTTAACGGAACCTGGAAATTCAACTGGGTCAGAAAACCCTCCGAGCGTCCGGTCAATTTCTACAAAGATAATTTTGATGTTAAAAAGTGGAATGATATTGTCGTGCCAGGCAATTGGGAACTGCAGGGTTTTGGCATACCTATATATACAAACACCGATTATCTTTTTCCGGCCAATCCACCCCATATCCCTCATGATAACAATCCGGTAGGCTCCTACAGAAGAAACTTTACGATCCCGGAAAACTGGGACAACAGTCAGGTTTTCCTCCACTTCGGCGGCATAAAATCTGCGATGTATGTCTGGGTTAACGGGAAAGAAGTGGGCTACAGCCAGGGAAGCAAAACTCCTGCTGAATTTAACATTACCAAATATCTGCGCCAAGGAAAAAACTCGTTGGCGGTGGAAGTCTACCGATTCAGTGACGGAAGCTATCTCGAAGACCAGGACTACTGGAAAATAAGCGGCATTGAGCGCGATGTATTTCTCTTCTCCGCTCCGAATGTTTGTATTCGCGACTTTTCTGTCCTAGCAGACCTGGATGAGAACTACATAGATGGGCGCCTGAAGGTTGCGGTCAAGGTAAAAAATTATTTGGCAAAGGAAACGGGCAAGTACTATCTACAGATGGAGCTTTTTGATGCTCAAAATGAATCAGTATTCACTCCGCCGCTCGTTAAAGAATTAAATCTCGGAGAGTCCGAAGAGCAGGAAATCCTCTTTGAACAACCCATAGAAAATCCGTTGAAATGGACTGCTGAAACTCCTAACCTCTACTCCCTGGTCCTCTCTCTCAAGGATGATAAAGAAAAAACAGTTGAGGTCGTTGGCTCGAAAACAGGATTCAGAAAAGTAGAAATAAAAGGAGGCCAGTTGCTGGTTAACGGTGTTCCTATCTTGATTAAGGGTGTTAACCGCCATGAACACGAACCAGAAACCGGCCGCGTCGTCTCGGAAAAATACATGACGAAAGATATCCAGTTAATGAAAAGATTCAACATAAACGCAGTACGAACAAGCCATTATCCTAACGTCCCCCGATGGTACGAGATTTGCGATGAATACGGACTTTATGTCGTCGATGAGGCAAATATCGAGTCTCACGGCATGGGGTATGATCCTGATAAAACACTCGGGAATAACCCGGCATGGAAAGAGGCTCACCTGGATCGGACAATCAGCATGGTTGAAAGGGATAAGAATCATCCCTGCATCATCATCTGGTCTCTGGGGAATGAAGCGGGCGACGGTGTAAACTTCGATGCCACATACAAGTGGATCAAAGAGCGTGATCCATCCAGACCCGTTCAGTACGAACGCGCCCTAACAGGTCCTCACACGGATATCGTCTGCCCGATGTATCGTACGGTCCAGCATCTTGAAGAATACCTCAAAAAGGGCCTAGAAAATCGCCCTCTTATCATGTGTGAATACGCCCATGCTATGGGAAACAGCGTCGGCAATCTCCAGGATTACTGGGATTTTTTTGATAAACACAAAGAACTGCAGGGTGGTTTCATCTGGGATTGGGTTGATCAGGGCTTGCTTAAAACAAACGAAGAGGGCGAGGAATTCTGGGCCTATGGAGGCGATTATGGGCCGCCCGGTACTCCCAGCGATAAGAATTTTTGCATCAACGGACTGGTTTTTCCCGACAGGAAGCTGCATCCTCATATATGGGAAGTAAAAAAGGTTTATCAGTATATAAATGTAAAGCCCGTTGATTTGAAGAAAGGGGAGGTTGAAATCTTTAACAGGTATGATTTTACCAATCTCACTACAGTCGAGATGAAGTGGACCATCATGGGCGACGAAGAACAAATTGCCGAGGGCAAATTTCCCCAGTTGGATATTCCTCCACATCATTCCAAAGCTATCAGCCTGCCCTTTCCTGAGATCAAACCTTTACCGGGTGTGGAGTACTTCCTTAAATTAAGTTTTACGTTGAAGGATGAAGCGCCGCCCATTTCCAAAAGTTATGAAGTTGCCTGGGAGCAATTTAAATTACCTTTTTATGAGCCCGGGCCAAAGATAGATTTATCCCGGCTGCCGGAATTGACACTCGACAAAAAAGGAGAATCCTTCCAGATCAAGGGAAAGGATTTCAGTATTGTTGTGGACAAGAGTACCGGGGAAATAACATCATATGTCTTCCAAAGTACAGAGCTAATTAAAACCGGACCAATGCCGAATTTCTGGAGGGCGCCCACGGATAATGACTTTGGCTGGGGAATGCCCCGACGGCTGGAGATCTGGCGTGAAGCCGGAGATAAAAGAATCACAGATAAGCTCACAGCAGAACAGATTAGTGCTCAGGAGATTCAAATCAATCTTGTTTCAACGCTCCCCGCAGCGGCCGCAAAATACTACACAACTTATAGAATTTTTGGCAGCGGCGATATCATTATTAATAACAGTTTTGAGCCTGCGAACACCAATCTGCCTGAGATGCCCCGGTTTGGAATGAAGATGACCCTGCCTGCGGAGTTTGAAAACATATCTTGGTACGGCAGAGGGCCTCACGAAAATTACTGGGATAGGAAAACAGGGGCTGCGGTTGGTGTTTACAGCGGAAAGGTCATGGACCAGTATCATCCCTATATCCGGCCTCAAGAAAACGGCAACAAAACAGATGTCCGCTGGGTCGCTTTAACAAATGATAAGAGTACGGGGCTCCTTGCCGTTGGCCTGCCTTTGTTAAGCATCAGCGCTCTTCCTTTCATAGATGAAGACTTTGATCCAGGGCCGGAAAAACAGCAGAGACACACCTACCATGTAAAAAAACGTGACCTAGTTACATTGAAGCTGGATTATAAACAGATGGGGGTAGGCGGAGATACAAGCTGGGGCGATCGGGCACGAGCCCATCCCGAATATAGATTGCCGGTCAAAGGATATTCCTACAGCTTTATTCTCAGGCCGTATGCTCGGTCAATGGGTAAGATTTCCGCCGTTGCCCGCAGCAAGATTCCGGGTATTGGTTGGAACTAATATGAAAAACTCGAGATTGCACTGCCTTTTTACGCTTGCCCTATTGATATTTTTTGTCTCGCCAATTTTATCCTTGGATGTTGTATTCGAAGAAACAAAAGAAGGCGGCAAACAGATTTTTTCATTGAGCAATTCGCAGGTTAAATGTTACGTAATTTTTGAGGAGGGGAAGCTCAGTTCTGACAGGCTTGAGGCACAACCGGAGTGGTTAGCAGAATATAAAACTCGACCCTTTTCGATCGATACCGATGCTGATTTTGGTCTGAATGTTATGTGGACAGGGTGGCAGGCACCGGGGAACGTGAATAATGCAGAAAATCCCGTAATGCTCTCCAAGCATGATTTTCAACTTCTGCGTCATAAGGTCCAGGAGCTCCCTGGAGGCAGCAAAGAACTGAACCTTTTCTTCAAAGGACTGAACAGTTCTTTGGAGCTGCGGATCACTTATCGACTGGAGCAGGATGCATTCTATATAAAGCGAAAAATAGAAGTTCGCGATTCCAGATCAGGCCGCCATTTCCTAAGATGGATTTGGCCTTGCCGGGGTTTTGTTCTCGGAAATGTGACTGTTCTTAAGTCTGGAGGATTCGGTCAGCCACTGGCTCTGCAGTACAAGCAGGGAGGTGCTTTTTTCGGACTGGAATACCCAACTTCAGAAAATTCCCTGAAGCCGCTAGAGAAAGGAAAGACAATTCTCCATTGTGGGCAGGAATTAGGGGAGCGGATCGGAAGTTCCTGGATAGAGAGCGAATGGGTTGTAGAAGGGCTCTCCCCGAATCCGCATGTCAAACTCTGGTTCTGGAAGTATCTGGACCAGATTCGAGTCTTACCTCTAAAGCCGTTTCTCCTTTACAACAGCTGGTATGATGTGAGGGCACCTGAAATAGTGAAAAGTCCAGCCCATGTCATGAATGATAAAAACCTGCTTCGTATTATCGAATCCTTCAAGAAAGAAATGGTCGAAAAGCATGGATTAAAGCTGGATGCCTTTGTTTTGGACGACGGCTGGGATGTCTACAAAAGTGATTGGGTATTAAGCAAGTCGCAATTTCCACGAGGCCTGGCGCCTGTAAGTGACGCCTTAAAAGAAATAGGAACAAACCTTGGAATGTGGTTTGGTCCTATAGGCGGCTACTCAAACAGAACGTGGCGTGTTGAGTGGATGCGTGACCATGGGTACGAAGTTATCCCCGGCTACGAAGCAGCAAGGGACCAGCTGTGCCTGGCCGGGAAACGATATCACCAGCTCTTCAAGAAAAGGGTCTTGGATTTAATCCGCAACCACAGCGTGGGCTATTATAAGTGGGACGGAATCCAATTCTCCTGCAGTGAACCAGACCACGGTCATCCTGTCGGAATATATTCCCGCCGGGCTGTCATGGAATCGGTGATTGATCTCTGCCAGTCTGTGCGTGCTGAAAATCAAAACATTTTCTTGAATGTCACCTCAGGAACCTGGCTGAGCCCCTGGTGGGTAAAGTATGCCAACACGATCTGGATGCAGGGAAGCGATTACGGCTATGCCAATGTGCCATCGATAAGCCGGCGTGACGGAGCCATCACTTACCGCGATTACGTACTCTTTGAAGATTACGGGAAAAATGATTTCTGGTTCCCGATCGCTAATCTGATGACTCATGGAATCATCAAAGGGAATTTACAGAAACTGGGAGGAGAGGCAGAACCATTAGATAAATTCACGGACAATGCCCTGCTATATTTTGCTCGCGGTGTTTCCATGTGGGAGTTGTACGTTTCTCCTGACTTGCTTACAGACGGCGAGTGGAACGCCCTGGGAGAATCCATTCGCTGGGCAAGAGATAGATTTGAAGTTTTGCGCTCAACAGAGATGATCGGCGGAGATCCAGGAGAAAGCCTGGCCTACGGATATGTCCACTTTGCCGGAAACTGCGGAATTATTGCTGCCAGGAATCCCTCTATCGAACCTCAAACTCTGAAGGTCTCATTATCACCTTCCCTTGGTCTCGATCCAAGGGCTTCATCTTTAGTTGTGGAACGAGTGTATCCAATGCGGCGAATCTCACCCAAACTGTATAGAGCGGGCTTGAAGCTAGAAATACCGCTTCAAGGATATGAAACTGCCTTATACGAAATTTATCCTGTTGAGGAGGCCTCTGAACCTCTGCTGGCTGGAGTGACTTTTGAAGTAATCAAGGAAAGTGAAAGCAACTATGCTGTGAAGTATTATGATGCGCAAAAAGGAGCCCGATTGCTGAATCCGGAAATGGTTCGAACGGTGAAGTACGGCGGCAAAAGTATCAGGCCCTCCAAGCTCTCAATTCCGGCCAGGCGTCTCCCCGAGACTGTGAGCCATGGTTTTGTTCAGCTCTCATCTCGAGAGAAACAACCTGAAATCGACATAAAATTCGACCTCCATCAACCAGCAGAAACGGCAACTTTGGCTATTCTGCTTGAGCTGTCTGGAGAATCAAAGGGCGAGATAGAACCTGAAGTCACCGCATTTTTGGACGGAGAAAAAGTAGAGCTAAAGGTTGAACAGCAGAAGGACTGCTGGGGCTGGTACACGTTCAATGTTCGACCCGGCAAACATACTTCCCGCATCATAATTGCCCAGAGAGAGAAAGAAAATGGACAAAATGGGGCCTGGCCCCATTTTCCCCACGCAGTCAGTGAAGATAATGGAGATAGTCCCCATTATCTAAAAGAAAGCGAAAAAGAATATGGATGGAGAGGCAAAGTATCTGTATGGCTCGTCTGTTCACAGAGGCCAGAGGGGATAGAGGTTTCTTTTGATCCGGAGCAAAAGTTTGGTAAGAAACGACCAATGCCGCCGCGGCCCTGGCCTTATGGAGAGCTGCGAAGGAATGTCAAACTCGGAGAGCTTGAGATTCGCACTCCCTCCAGATAGAATAGATATGATGTAAGAGCTTGATTCATCCGTAGGGGTTTGATTCATCAAACCCACCTTTAAATTATAAAAATTATTTACTTAATGCACCGACTCAAAATACAAGACCTGACCCCATATCTTGAGGGACTTAATTAATCAAACCCGCACTTTTGAATGAAATGCAATCTTATATTTAATGTAGGGGCTTGATTCATCAAATCCGCACTTTATATTGATCGGACATAAGGCTCAACAATAATCAATCATTTTCCCCGCAGCTTTCTTAGCGCCCTGATAGCACTCTCCATTTTAGGGTCCAGTTCCAACGCTTTTTCATAATATTTTATGGCATTCTCTTTATCCCCGTTAGTCATATATGCCTCCCCAAGACTGTCGTGGCAATTGGCATTCTTTGGATAAACCTCTATATTTAATTTGAAGATTTCAATCGCATCTGTAACTCTCTCCATCCTAAGCAATTGATAACCAAGGCTATTTAGTTGCATCGGACCAAAATTGTAAGATTTAGGATGATTTTCTTTCAATTCTTTATACTGCTTGATAGCTGCATCAATACCTTTTTCAGCTATAGTTTTACTTATGATAGCTCTAATCGGTGTTTTTGGAATCGGGGGCGGCTCAAGCCCCATTATGGTAAACAAAGCTGCAATTGTAATATCCCCTGTCGGTGCAAAATCACAATTACTGAGCACAACCCCAGCTATTGATTTTTCCAGCATCATAATAAAATATGTTCTATATCCGACATCACCTCCTCCATGGGAAACAGTTTTAATTTCTCTGTAAGTTCTTAGAAACCAACTAAGCCCAGCACGTCCGGTTTCTCCATTGTTAAGTTTAGCCGGTTCCCATAGGATATTATAACTTTCCGGTTTTAATATTTTCCTCCCCTTGAAGGCGCCTTTGTTCATGTTGGCCATTGCCCAATTACACATTTCTAGAACATTTGAATGTAAAGTAGAACTTGGAGCATGGGCGCGATGGTATGGATAAATATCGCTGACAACTGTTTCCAGCCTCATGACATGTGGAGTCGTAGCCAACTTGGGAGAAACCTTTTTTTTAAGGAAAGTGCTCTCATGCATTTCTAAAGGATCAAGAATATTCCTCTTCACATAGTCTTCGAATGACACCCCAGAAACTTTCGCTATGACGTCCCCCAGCACTTCAAAAGCCATGTTACTGTATGAATATCTTTCACCGGGTGCAGCAATGAGTTTTTCGTCAGCCAAACTTCTTACGTACCGCTCTAGAGCACCATCATCATATTCCGGCATATCCCAATGATAATTACTCACATCAGGCATCCCTGATATATGACCTAGCATTTGCCTTATGGTGATTTCCTTATATCTTTCATCGGCTACTTTAAAATAAGGCAGGTACTTTACTACCGGATCATCAAGGTCAACTTTACCTTGTTCTACAAACTGCATGATGGCTGTCGCAGAAAATGGTTTAGAAACCGAGGCCATGTGGAATAATGATTTTGTCGTAATGGGCTCTTTTGTTTCGATATTTTTCACGCCAAAACCCTTGGCATACACTATTTCATTATCTTTCACAATGCCTATCGCCAGCCCCGTCAGTTCATAGGATTTCATAATCTCTTGAACAATTGGTTCTACTTTTTCTCCAATCTGGTTTTGTTTTTCCTGAGCTGTCACATAGCCAAAACTCAAGATAATTAAAGTGACTAAAATTAGGTTTTTAAACTTGTTCATTTTTGACTCCCTAATTAGGTTTAAGAGTAAACAGCTTCTGGAGGTTTTATCAATTCTTCTATTTTTACTGCAGCCAGTTGACCAAGGCGCTGGCACACCTTAGAACTCGTACCTTCCTTCCTGATTTCAGAGCAATGCAACGGTGCCATGGAAGCCCACCACTTCCAATATTCCTTAACCTTCTGCTTGCAATATTCCTTCCCTTCTGCTCTTTCCTTCTTCAACATTCCGGCTGAAAGACCAATCGCCATAATCCCAGAGGTTAGAAATCCACAAAGGTCCTTATGGTACAACCCTCCTCCGAATCCGCTCGCTAACCAGACCAGTTCTTCTGGTTTTTCCAGAAACCTCAACGAGACCATCAACAGGGACTCGGCACAACTATAACCCTTGCCAAAATAATTCTTCAATTCCTTAGCCATTACGGAACTTTCCACAAACTTGAGTTCCTCGGGCGTCAGCTCCTCCTTGAATTCTTGAGTCGCTTGAGCAGATTGTGATGAAAATGGAGACATACTAAACAACCGCGTTCCAAGGACTAGGAATGACGCAGAGGCGATAAATTCTCTCCTCGGCATTATCAAAACGTCTGATTTTTTCATAATCCCTCCTGAATATTGTACGGGCTTGATTTATCAAGCCCACCTTCTATGATCCATTTCTTTTCTACTCCTTTTTTTTTGGCTTCACCGGGGGTTTTAACTCTGGAGGCAAAGGAGATTTATATTCCTTGCCTTTTCTTTTTTCTGTCCACTCCGCTCTCATCTTCTTGATGATTTCAGGATGAGTGAGAAAATCAAGTCCTGATGCAGCCATGACTTTAGCAGCCGTTATCATGCTTTTATGGCCGATGGACATTCCTCCACAGGCCACTTCAGCCCAGTGATGCCAAGGGGCCCCCACAGGCGCCATAGCGGTTCCCAGAGAAGTCGTCGGAGTAAGCCAGCTCACTTCTGCCACATCCGTAGAGCCACCTCCCCAGCTTCTCTCGGGAAGTCTGAATGGCTCAATCTCTGTTTTTAAGCCTTTTTCTTCAATTCCTAAATTCTTCTGGATCTTCTTGGCATAGGTCTGTTCTTCTTCTGTAAACTGCGGCGGACCGACAAGCAGTAAATTGCTGTAAATGATTTCATTGCCTGCACGGCTCGGCAGCATCTCATGAACTCCACTTATGAAGTTTATTTTATAGGACGTCTCAGTCATCATTGCTGCCCCTTCTATTATTTTCAGGACTCGCTCGAAATTTTTTTCAACACTTTCCCGGTCGATATCCCGCACATAATACCAGGCCAGGGCATAGTCAGGAACAACATTGGGAGCGCCTCCTCCTTTGAGGATAACATAGTGAATCCGGGCTGTTGGCTTGAGATGTTCACGGAGATAATTCAATCCCACGTTGGTTAGCTCTATAGCATCCAGCGCACTCCGGGCATGCCAGGGACCTCCAGCGGCGTGGGCTGTTTTTCCAAAAAATTCAACCTTGAACGAATTCATGGCATTGCTCGAATCCAAGGATACACCGTTTTCCGAACTTGGATGCCATTGAATACAACAGGAAAGCCCGTCGAATACCCCGTCGCGGGCCATAAAAACTTTTCCGACAACTGTTTCCTCGGCTGGACAGCCAAAAAGCTTAATTGTTCCTGAGATTTTTCCTCTCTCCATGACTTGTTTCATGGCCCCAGCCGCAGCCGTGCTGGCTGTTCCGAAAATATTATGGCCGCACCCATGACCAGGCTCTCCTTCTTTAACAGGCTTTTTGTAAGGGACTGCCTGCTGAGAAAGACCAGGAAGTGCATCATACTCAGCGAGGATTCCGATAACAGGTTCTCCTGAACCATAAACAGCCACAAAAGCAGTGGGCATATCAGCCACACCACGAGTTACAGCAAATCCCATCTTCTCCAAATAAGAGGCTAAAAGTTCTGAAGATTCATACTCCTCCATGGCAACTTCTGCAAAATTCCATATCTTGTCATTGATTTCGGCAAGCTCATCCGTGTTTGATTCGAGCCAGGTGAAAGCTTCTTCTTTCAAAGGCACAAGTTTTGCAGGTTTGACCTTTATCAATAGCGGGTCTTCTTTCTCTTTTTGAGAAAATAAATTAAAAGAAAAAAGGAAAAATAAACCTAAAACCAAAGTAAAGCATTTTTTCATGTCAGCCTCCTCACTCATCAAAATTTTCCATATTGATTTTAGCAAAATCCCTGTTCTCTATAAATATCCCGACTGATAATAAAATGGGAATCTCAGATTAAAGTCAAGGAGAAAAAAATATCTTTAGAAATATTTATCCATCGTGCGGTACTGGATAGCCTCAGAAACATGGACGGGACTGATGCTCTCTTCATTGCTTAGGTCAGCGATTGTGCGAGCAACTTTCAACGCCCGAGTATATGCCCTGGCGCTGAATCCCAGGCGGTTCACAGCCATTTCCAGAAGTTCCTTCCCCTGATCATCCACCTGGCAGTATTTTTTCACTTCTCTGGTTCCCATTTGAGAATTGCAGTAGATTTTTTTCCCTTTGAATCTTTGAAGCTGCCTTTCTCTGGCTTGAATTACTCGTTTTCTTATCTCAGCAGAGTTCTCGCCCTCAACTTTGGAAATGAAGTCCTTGAATTCCACTCTCGGCACTTCCGCCTGAATATCGATGCGATCTAATAGAGGCCCGGATATTCTGGAGTAGTAACGGCTTCTCTGGCTATCAGTCCAGTTGAAATCAGAAGAAGAAAGACCACCGTAAGCATCTTCGAATGGATTCATAGCCCCCACCAGCATAAAAGAGGATGGAAAAGTAATGGACATAGAAGCGCGAGAAACAGTCACCTTTCCTTCCTCAACAGGTTGCCTTAAGTCCTCGAGCACACGCCTTTTGAATTCAGGAAGCTCATCAAGAAACAAAACACCATGATGAGCAAGGCTTATTTCACCGGGCTTGGGGATAAGACCCCCTCCGATTAATCCCGCATCAGAGATTGTGTGATGGGGTGCCCGAAAAGGCCTCTCCCCGACGACGCCTCTCCCCTTTAAAAGGCCCGAGACACTGAAGATTTGGGTGACTTCTATAATTTCATCAAAAGTCAGAGGCGGCAGTATGGTGGATAATCTTCGGGCCAGCATTGTTTTTCCAGCTCCAGGAGGGCCGATTAAAAGAATATTGTGTGACCCAGCGGCTGCGACTTCTAAGGCGCGCTTGACATGCTGCTGTCCCCTTATTTCTTGAAAATCTACATCGTACTCAGGCTGAGGCAAAAGTTCCTGCAAGGAATATCTGCAGGGAGAAATATTATCAGCATCCCTGAGCAGCTCGACAACTTGGACTAAATTCTTCATGCCATAAATATCTATATCCTGCACCAGGGCTGCCTCCTTCTCGTTCTCCTCGGGAATGACTATCCCCTTAAAACCTTTGCTCTTTGCCAGAACAGTTGAGGAGAGAATTCCTTTCACTGGCTTGAGTCTTCCGTCTAAAGCGAGTTCTCCCAAAAACAGATAATCCTCAAGCCTTTCCAGCGGAAAAAGGTCCAAATGGGCAAGAAGGCCGAGAGAAATGGGAAGATCAAAAGCAGAGCCTTCTTTTCTCCTGTCTGCCGGGGCTAAATTTATGGTTATTTTTCGCGAGGGAAATTCATAGCCGCAATTCTTTACTGCAGCCTTTACTCTTTCTTTACTCTCCCGCACCGATGCATCTGGCAATCCTACAGTGATAAATCCTGGAATTCCAAAAGAGATATCTACCTCAACATCAACCAAATAGGCATCAATTCCTATCAAAGAAGTGCTCGCGATCTTAAACAACATTTCAGGTCACCTCTAAAGACGGTTAAATTCCAGAGGTTATATCAAAGGATCATGAAAAAATGGGGAATCCAGGAAAAATCGAGAATTAGAGGGAAAAGAAGCGTCAATATAAAATAGCCTTAGCCTTTTTGTTTGAAAAGATAAACGCTCTGTGCTAATTAAGTTATAATCTATAAAAAGTGAAGGAAAAATTTAAGATGGAGCTGAAAAAAAAGATAAGGATTGGAGTTATCGGAGGCAGTAAACCGGATACGAAATCCCGCCAGGTCGCTTTCAAAGTCGGGCAATTGATTGCAGAGAAAGGGGCAATTCTAATCTGCGGAGGGCTCAGCGGAGTAATGGAAGCAGCTTCGAGGGGAGCTAAACAGGCTGGGGGATTGACCTTAGGAATCCTTCCAGGAAATTCCCCTCAGGATGCAAATCCTTACGTAGATATTGCCATTGCCACTGGATTGGGATATGGAAGAAATTCGCTCGTCGCCATGAACTCAGATGTCATTATAGCCGTCGATGGCCAATACGGAACCCTAACCGAAATCGCCTACGGATCCATATACGGAAAAAAGATCATTGGCTTAGGGACGTGGGATATTGAAGGCGTGATCAAGGCTGAATCCGCTGAAGAAGCGGTGAATTTGGCTTTGAAAAATTATTTCCCGATTGCCTCCTAATTCAGCAACTCCGTCAATAAAAAACGATGCGGAATTATAAGGTCTCTTTAAGTTATGATGGGACTGACTTCTATGGCTGGCAGCGCCAGCCTGACAAAAGAACAATCCAGGGTGTTCTTGAAGAATCATTGACCAAGATCACTCGAAAAAAAATCCATGTCATCGGTGCTGGACGCACAGATGCCGGGGTTCATGCTCAAGAACAATTGGCTAATTTCAAAGCGAATCTCAGCCTAAAAGATGAAGAACTTATCCGGGCTTTAAACTCCCTGCTTCCGGACGAAGTAAGAGTTAATTCCCTGGAAAAAATGGACATGGATTTTCACGCAAGAAAAATGGCCAAATCAAAAATATACGAGTATAGAATAATAAATTCTCCGATCATCAGTCCCTTTCTCCAAAGATATGCCCTCCAATGGTCTTCTCCTCTTAAGGTTAACTTGATGAAAGAAGCAGCTCCTCTTTTCGCAAGAGAAGCAGACTTCAGAGCTTTCTCCTCCAGCCGGCTAGAGAATTCAGTAAGGAAAGTTATGCGTTCTGAAATAGAAAAAAAGGGCGAAGAAATTATCTACACAGTTGAAGCCAAGGGATTTTTAAGATACATGGTGCGAACCATGGTGGGAACACTTCTTGAAATCGGAAAAAGTAAAATGCCACCCGGCAGGATTGAAGAAATTTTCAGAGAAAAAAAGCGATCCTTGGCCGGCCCTACGGTTCCAGCCAAAGGATTATGCTTGATTAAAGTTAATTATTAAGTAGTTGCCCCTGGTGGATTAAAGGTTCATGAAAAAAAAGAAGGGGATTATATTACGTTTTCCTGGATTTAACACAAGGTGGGTTTGATAAATCAAACCCCTACAGAAGATAAATCAAATATCTACAAAACACAGCGGTGGGCTTGATGAATCAAGCCCCTACAAAACGGGCACTATCCTTTTTCCGTTAAAAAAGTAGCCTATCCCCTTTTTTGTCCCCTTTTTTACAATTGATTATTTTCTAGCTGATTATTTCTTTTATGTCTTCTATCTTGAAAGGCTTTTGGAGATAGCCTAAAGCGCCTTTTTGTATTAGCTCATTCATTAAAGCCTTATCCATTAATGTATCTGTTATCATTACTACTTTCGTCTCTGGAGATATCTTCTTTATTTCTTTAAGAACATCAATACTGGCAATTCCTGGCATTACAACATCTAAAAACACAAAATCAAAGCTATCTTTCTTAACAAGATCAATGGCTTCCTGCCCCTTTAGTGCAGATTTCGCTCTGTGCCCGTCCAATGATAACCATTTCGTAAACATCTTGCATATGTCTTCCTCATCATCCACTACCAGAATATTCAGAGGTTCGGATTTTTCTACGTCTCTCCTCTCTTCGCGTTTTTCTTCCGCCTTTTCTCCCTTCGCTGGTAACTTGACAGTGAAAGTACTCCCTTTCCCTATTTCACTTTCAACTTCGATTATTCCACCGTGTCTCTTCACAATCCTATAAGAAACAGATAAACCAAGTCCTATACCCTGGAGCCAGCTGTCCTCTTCGACCGCTACCTGGGTAGTATAAAATGGTTCGAATACTCTCCTTAGATTTTCATCTTTTATCCCTTTTCCTGTATCAATGAAACTAACTTCCACATTTTCGCCAACCTGCTTTACACCTATTTCCAAAATCCCTCCCTCAGTTAGCATCGCATCTCGAGCATTCGTAACCATATTCAGAAATACTCTCTGCATCTCTACTTTATTCACCTCCACTGAAGAAGTTTTTTCATATTTCCTGACTACTTCGATATTACGCTCCTTGAATTTCTCCTCTGTCAGCGAGAGCACTGATTCTAAAGGCTCGGTAATATCGCACAGTACTTTTTCAAATGACTCCTTTCTTGAAAAAGCTAATAAATCCTTGATAATATCTCCGATTTTATCAGAAGCTTTTAAAACTATATCTAGAGCTTCTTCCATATCTTCTGCTTTCTTTGTTCTTTGAGCAAATTCTACATGCCCCTTCATTATTTGAAGCAGGTTATTGAATTCATGGGCTATACCACTTGCCAGATTCTCGATTCCTGCCATTTTCACTGATTGAATAAGTTGGACAAGAAGTCTTTCTTTCTCTTCTTTCTCTCGCTTTAGCTTGGTTTCGGAAATTTCCAATTCAGAGATTTCCTGGACTAAATCTACTAATTCATCCTCAAGCTGTTTATTTGTCCTATCTTTCTCTTTCATACTGTCCGCTTATCGATAAAGGAGAAAATTTTAGGTCATCTGCTCCCAGCTTCTTTTGAGTCTTTGCGACAATAACATGAGTGTGGCCGCTGTATTTAGAGGGGCACAGTTTTTTGGCACGATATGAGGCGATAACTGTATTCTTCAAAATAATTATAACTTTCTTTTTTTAGAAGATTGGGGAGCCTGTTCCCAGCGAAGTGAGGCATCTCCTTCACCCCTCATAATTACAAGAGTAATTAAAAGTGCATCCTTAATATATATAAGGCATGGCTGGTGCAATGTCAATTTATGAATTCAAGAATTTGGTTGATTTGCGATCAGGCCTTGAAAATTCTGAAAGGTTTTATTGTATAGAATATTTTACAAAAAAGGTGGGTTTGATGAATCAAACCCCTACAGAAGAAGATTCAAAATCCTGCGAAACAATCAAATATCTACAAAACACAGCGGTGGGCTTGATGAATCAAACCCCTACAAAGAAATCAAAACACTACAGTTTTTTGCCCATGACAAGGGCCGGCTCTGGAGGGTTATGATAATAATTCTCTTTTATCCCCAGAACATCAAAACCCAATTTATTGTATAAAGACCGAGCAGCAACATTGGAGGGCCTGACCTCCAGGGTAACTAACTTTGCCCCTGCCTTCCGAATCTCGCTCAAAACCTGCTGCAGAACAGTCTCTGCAATGCCCATGCGTCTAAAATCAGGATGGATGGCGATATTATTGATCTGCATTTGCTCCTTTATCTTCCAGAAAACAAGGTATCCTATGACTCTGCTTTGTGGCTTAAAGACGATGACAAAGGGAAAAGATATGGGTTGGTTGTAAATCTCGCCCCTAAAAGTCATTTCATGCCACGGATTAGGAAAAGAAACATTTTCAATTTCTAAAATATAAGGAAGGTCTCCTTCCTTCATCTTTCTTAAATAAAAAGAATCCTGGGGAATACTGGCTCTCTTAATTTTTTTCCTCCGCTTGAGACTTTCGAAAATAAATAGGCTTAAGCTCTTGGGCGCTCACGCCTTTATTCTTCCTCAGCAACTCATTGCCCAACAGTCCTACCTCAAAGGCTATAAAAGGAGACCTATGGGGAAACCTGGCTTTATCCTTGAAATACTGGAAAATCTTATCCCTGTAAGCACCGATGCCGTTCCCTATAAAAAAAATAATCCTGTTGGAGGGAAGAAGA
>Ga0209636_10002213_pt1 | contig 19804 bp, 15 predicted proteins | sample DeeMarSWOR152_54_FD_187464 | JGI IMG/M metagenome (GOLD analysis project Ga0209636, IMG submission 187464) | Marine sediment microbial communities from White Oak River estuary, North Carolina - WOR-1-52-54 (SPAdes) (version 2) | ecosystem: Environmental > Aquatic > Marine > Intertidal zone >... | reverse complement strand
AAAAGTGCAAACTCATAGGGTGGTGGCAAGGTTGGCGAGTCGCGGAGTTATCTCGGTCAGAAAAGAGGGCAATAGAAATCGGCTGTCGCTAGCTTCTTGGCTACACAAGAACACTTCCGACAAGAATTCATAAGGGCTAGGAGATTGGAGTGGCTTCAGGGATCATGTGTTCAAGAAGTATGCTGAGTCATGGGGCGGGGCAGTCTATTCATGTGTAAGAAAGTGCGTTGATTTAAATATTGGTATCATTATGCACATAATGGTAGCTCATGCGATGAAAACTTCAAAATCCCTGTGGATTGTTCTTGTTTTAATGCTATCGCTTGCATTGCTAGCAACAGGATTCACTACACCTGTCAAGGCAAGTTCTGGTTCAAAGATTTCGATAAGTACAGCCTCATCAGTATCATCGGTCGTAGGATTTTGTTTCAATGTTTCTGGAATATTGACGGACGATGAGGGAAACGCAATTTCGGGAGAACTGGTCTTCCTCCACTATCAGTGGTTGGGAGATGTAATGTGGTACGAATTCGCTTCTGTTCAGTCGAAGATCAATGGCTACTACTCTGCAATATGGATTCCAACAGCCAGAGGAAACTTCACTCTCATGGCAAGGTGGAATGGAAACGCAACTCATTTCGAAGCAAGGAATAGCACTGTAGTGACTGTAAACCCCACCCACGTTATCTCCATTTCTTTGAGCAGCTCCACATCATTCGTCGGATTCCAAGTGGGAATTAACGGTACTTTAGCCAGTAGTGGAGTGGGTCTCTCAGGGACTCCAATACTGCTTTCTTACAGTGTTACCGATGGAGAATCTTGGAACGAAGTCACCCTCGTTAATACGGTTTCTGGTGGTGGCTACTCGGCTGTGTGGATTCCAACTGCCACAGGATACTATCTTGTAAGAGCCACCTGGGCTCATGATTCTATCGTTCCGAGAACAAATGCTGTAGTTAGCTTGGCAGTGATTCCATTCAGGGAACAAAACGTTTTTGCTGTAGAATCTAATTCCACTATTTCGGCACTGGCCTTCAATTCTACTGCGTATGAACTCTCTTTTGATGCTAGTGGCCCATCTGGAACGACGGGATATGTAAGGATCTTTATCTCAAAGGAACTCGTTACAAATATGAGTGCTTTGAAGGTGTATGTAGATGAGATCCTGATAGATTTCGCGACAACATCCACAGCCGGTTCATTGGTTTTGTACTTTCTATATGTACATAGCACGCATCATGTAGTGATAGCAATACCAGAATTAACTGATGGCGGGATAGGATTCAACAGAAACCTAGTGTACGTCTTCACAGCCATTATAGTAATCCTCATAGCGACAACTATCTACTTCTTGAAGAGAAAACCAGAGACAAAACCATAAACCAACAATCTCTTTCTTTCTCCGCTTCCTACTGAACTATTTGGGTATATGCACTAGAGTGACCTTTTGTGAATTGCGAAAATAGTGAAGAGGGAAGTTAATACGCGCGTACAGGTAGGACGGCAAGGTCTGGAAATGTGGAGATGCGTGCAAGTAGGTTTGAGTCTTTTTGCATAGAAAATCTTTTATGTCAATAGAGTCGTCATGAAGTCCATTTACACGGATGATTATCAAGAGTATTTATGTTGGATGAAAAAGGCTTATTACGGTATCCTACTCAAAAGGTTGGTTTGACGCAAATGTTGAAGAAAGGTAGTATTAGGGAAGAGGAGCTGGCGCAGTTTCGAGGTGTAAGACAGGATCCCTGTATGGCTTCGATTATTGCCGGTATTCCTGCGTACAACGAGGAAAAGACAATAGCAGAAGTGGTTTTGAAAGCGGGTTACCATGTTGGTAAAGTGCTGGTTTGTGATGATGGGTCTAAAGATTTGACGCCGGTAATAGCTAGGAAAAATGGCGCCGATATCGTGGGGCACGAAAAGAATATGGGCTATGGAGTAGCGATGCAAACTCTGTTTAGAAAAGCGAGGGAATTAGATGCAGATGCTATGGTGACGTTTGATGGAGATGGGCAACATGATCCAGATGAGATTCCTACGTTGGTCAAGCCCATTTTGGAAGGAAGAGCGGACATAGTCACAGGTTCGCGTTTTATGAAGGGTGCAAGAAGAGATATTCCATTATACAGGGAAGTAGGCATACTTGTTATTACATTATTAACGAGAATAATTTCAGGGTATTCGATAAGTGATGCTCAAAGCGGTTTTCGGGCTTATAGTCGCAAGGCTCTTAAAGAGTTGAAGCTTACTGAACTTGGGTGGGGTTCAAGTGCAGAGGTTTTCTTCAGGGCGCGTGATGTTGGATTGAGAGTAGTTGAGGTTCCTGTACATTGTGATTATGGAGATTATCCCAAAGCTTCGAAGCGTGACCCTCTGAGGCAGGGGATTTCTATAATTGCATCAATTTTAAGCCATGTGATACACGGGGGCATTCACCCTTAATATTTTTTATTGAGATTTATGAGACGATTAGCACGTGTGCACGTAAAGCAATATATCCATGATATGCTAACTACTTTTTTTGAAAATGGCATCAATTGTATACAACGCTAAGGCATCCAATTTTGAACAAATGCCCAAAGTCTCCGTTATCCTTACGGTTAAAAATGAAGAAAGAACAATTGGGCGCGCAATTGAATCTGTGCGTGAGATTGATTACCCCAATTATGAAGTAATAGTCGTGGATGGAGGTTCTGAGGATCAGACGGTGGCTATTGCAAAGGGTTGTGGAGCAAAGGTCATTCAAACGAAAGACTCTACTCCAAGCCAGGGACGAAATGTGGGAATAGTCAACTCTTCTCATCCGATTGTTGCATTCATCGATGGGGATTGCTACGTAGAAGGGAAAGATTGGTTGCGAAACGGTGTTGATTTACTAAGGCAGGAGGACATAGGTGGCATCGGTGGACCTGTAACACCGTTTAGTAAGGCTCCTTATCTGTCTAAAGCAATCATGGATGTTTTGTCAACTTTCTTCGCGAATGCTGGTTCCGCCCAGTTCGCAAGGTATGAAAAACAGAAAGAAGTGAAAAGCATTCCTTCCTGCAATGCTGTCTATCGTAGAGAAGCAATAGAAAGAGCGGGTTTGTTTGCAGAGGATTTGAGATTTTGTGAAGATGCTGATTTGAATCATAGGATAAGAACACTGGGTTACCGACTAGTCTACTCACCAAAGGTGACTGTTGAACATGATTGGAAGGTGTATTCATTTATGTCTTTGTTTCGCTATATATTTCGGTATGGTGTCGGTAGAGGTATTGCGGTCAGAAGACATCCTTATCTATTCTCCTTACTGAACGCGGTCCCTAGCATCGCCCTTGTCTGTGCGTCTTTTATGTTTCTATTATCGCTTATTTTTGGAGGGCCCTTTTTGCATGTCACCTTACTCCTAGTTTCTTACTGTGCCTTAGCGTTTGTCTCCGCCTTTTTTGCCGCTTATCGATTTAAGGATATGAAGATGGTGTTAGTAGCTCCTGTGACTTATGTTTTGGTGCATGTTGGCTATGCTATTGGATTCATTTTAGGATTGTTTAGTCGCTATGTGAAGTGATGATGGTGAAAGTCACGATTCTCAGTAATTCAAAGGGGGGAGTGTTTACTGTGACAATGCAATGGGCCAAGAGATTAGTACGTAAAGGCTGCGATGTAAACATTTTTTTCCTCAAGCAATCTAAGGAAGCCAAACATCTTATGTCTTCTGAGCACATACATTTTCATTACTTTACCACCTCAAATTTTCTCCCAAATCTGCGGGCAATTGTCGAATTCTTGGTTCATGATCGCCCTGATGTAATTCACACAAACTTTGCCTCGCTTGGACTTTTGGCCATTTTCAAGAAATATATGTTCAAGATACCTTTTATCTTTACGTCACATGGCATCCCAGAATCTTGGTTGCAGCTTTCACTGTCAGACAAGATTGCCTATACTATTGAATACTACTCACTGCCTCTAATTGCCTCTCAGTCATCGACTGTTGTGGCGGTATCAAAATATGTTAAAGAAATGTTGAAAAGGAGGTATAACGTGGATTCTGAAGTGATTTATCATGGTATAGACGCAAATACATTTAAACCCAAAAACGAGACACAAAGTAAGCGTGAATTAGGTTGTAAGGAAACGGATTTTGTAATATTATTCATAGGCAAGATGCATCCTTATAAGGATCCGCTAACCCTTATCAAAGCTCTTTCCAAAGCCGTTAAGAAAAACGCCAGTTTGTTTTTGGTAATGATCGGCGACGGAGAACTTTACAAGGAAGCAAAGAACGAGATTTGCAAGCGAGATCTTTCTAACAATGCAAAATTGTTAAAGTATGTGGACGATGAGAAGCTACGGATGTGGTATGATGCTGCAGACGTGTTTGTTCTTCCATCAGTTGGTGAGGCCTTTGGAATGACGTTATTGGAGGCGATGGCTTCAGGTGTGTCTGTGATTGCTTCTAATTCAGGAGCTTGTCCAGAGGTTGTCGGAAATGCGGGAATTCTATTTGATCAAGGGAACTACAGTAAGTTGGCAAAGAAGATACTACGTTTGTCGCACGAGAAAGAGTTATTAAGAAAGTTAAGTGAAGCTGGTCTGAAACGAGTTAAAGAAACTTTTTCTTGGGAAGACAAAATTGCCCAGTATTTGAAGTTGTATGAAATAACATGCCACTTTAAATCTGAGTGATGGGATATTGAACGTGTTATTGATTTACCCTCCTTTCAGTTTAGCTCCTCATGACAGACCTATAGTTGCCCCTCCATTAGGGCTAGCCTACATAGGTGCGGTTCTTGAGGAGGCTGGCTACAAAGTTAGGATTTTAGATACTATAGCTTTGAACTGGAGAACCCCGACCAAAGTTAAGCGCAGAATACACTTGGGGCAAAAATGGGAAGATATACATGATGAGATAAAAAGAAGCAAGCCTGATGCAGTAGGGATAAGTTGCCTCTTTTCTTGTCAATCCCACAATGCCCATAAAGTTGCAGAACTAGTGAAGGCGTACGACACCGATGTCCCAGTAATCATGGGAGGGGCTCATCCTTCAACTTTACCGAAAAGAGTCTTACAGGATCAAAATGTCGATTATGTAGTCATAGGTGAAGGAGAACTGACCATATTAAATCTTTTGAAGACATTGTCAAAGGGAGCTTCTTTCAATGAAATCGATGGTCTTGCTCACAGAGAAAAGGGAAAAACAGTGATAAACCCGAAGAAGAGATTCATAGAAGATATAGACACTCTACCTTTCCCTGCACGTCATTTACTCCCAATGAACGAGTATTTTAATGCTGAAGCGCCTCATGGGCCAGAATTGATGAGAAAACCCTTTACCTCAATGATAACGAGTAGAGGGTGCCCGTTTAACTGTGTCTTTTGTTCCATCCACACTGTCTGGGGACATAAATGGAGACCTAGAAGTCCAGATAACGTTTTACTGGAAATAGAACATCTGATTGATGTCTATAAAATAAGGGAAATCCACTTCGAGGATGATAACCTGACTTTAGACAAAAGAAGAATGGAAAAAATATGTGATTTGATATCGGATAAAGGGCTTGATATAAAGTGGTTTACTCCAAATGGGGTTGCCATATGGACATTGGATAAAAATCTTTTGGAGAAGATGAAAAAATCAGGATGCTACAAACTTTGTTTCGGCATAGAGTCCGGAAATCCCGAGACTTTGAAATTTATGGGTAAGCCCATTGATTTAACGCATGCAAGAAAAGTCATACAATGGGCAAATGAATTGGGGATATGGACTCATGGTTTCTTTGTCATAGGTTTTCCTTACGAGTCTAAAGCATCTATAGATAGAACCTTAAGATTTGCTACAGAAAGCGATTTGGATTTCGCAAGTTTTTTCATTGCAACTCCTTTGCCTGGGACGAGATTGTTGGGTATTGTCAAGAAAGAGGGCTTGATTAGGAATGATCCCAATTGGGCAGACCTAGACGTATTTAATGCCACACTAAACACAAAGTTCTTTACAGCTGAAGAGATCAATTCCTTGCAAAGAAATCTTTACGTTAGTTTTCTAAGAAAAAGAATTCTAAATGGCTTACAGCCTAGAAAGTTCGCTTTAAGGTTTAGGAAAGTTCGATCGACGGAGGACCTTCTTTTCTTGTCTAGGCTATTAACTAGATTCCTGCAAGTCATAAAGAGAAAATAAACGGAAGGTTGTGTGGGCGGTAAAAATATGTTAGAAAATCTCAAACTCTCCCGAAGTAATGGTCATGACGCACACGCGACGAAAAGCAATGATTGTGAGGAAATGTGGTAAAAGTGAGTAGCGATCCGAAGCTTGTCCCTTACATTCTGCCTCTAGTCGAGGGAGCAATTATCTTGGACGTAGGCTGTGGCCGGGGAAAGTGGGGATACCTGTTAAAGGTTGACTATTGGTACACAAAAGCTGGACGGCAAAAGAATAAACTAAACTATGTAGTTGGAACAGATCTGCACCCAAAATACTTGGAGTTCGTTAAATATCACAGGGTTTATGATGACCTGGTCTTATGTGATGCGAGACATCTACCGTTTAGAGGTAATGTTTTTGACACTGTCCTATCCTTAGAAGCAATCGAACATATGGTGAAGAATGAAGGGGTGAAGTCGTTAAAAGAAGCAGAGCGTGTTGCAGATAGTCTTGTGCTAGTCTCTACTCCCTCCTTTTTTATGAGACAGGAAACGAAGGATGCTAATGTATTCCAAAAACATTTGTCAAAATGGACAATCAAAGATTTCATCAGACTAGGATATTCTATACGTTTTGGATCATTTCCTTTAGAACGTGTCTATAATTACCTGCAGTACTTTTTCATAAAGCTCACTTATTTTCTCCCTCAATATCCTGTCTCATTCATCGCTGTCAAGCGTATGTCAACCACCAACACAAACGATGAAGGTTATTTTGAAGAGTTATGTAAATTAGCGGAGTAATTGTTATTGGGTAAGGTATCATTGACAAAAACAAGGGCCGAACGCCGTTATTATGCTAGTTACTTCATTATCGCAAGCGCTCTGATGATACTGATTGTGATATTGCAATCCTTTAAATATGGAATATTTGAAACGACGCTTTTTTTAGGACGGGATTCTCCTAGCTACGTGTGGACTGCGAGGTACGTTATAGTCAAGGGTCCATTATACATGATTGATGCTTGGGGTTTCCCCTATTTTTATACGTTATTGTTAGCATTTTTTGGTTATTTAGCTGGAGATGTGGTGATTGTTGAAAGGATATTACCTATACTTTTTGGCGTTCTTTTGATATGGGCTAATTCTGAACTGGTTTTGGGGATAACCAAGAACATCCACATTTCTGGTTTAGCGGCTATCCTCTCACCCATTTCGCTAAACGTATTGAGACTTGTCTCGGATCTTCACAGAAATCTTATGGCACTCTCGCTTAGCATGATTGTACTTCTATTGATTCCAGATTTTGAAGAACGAATGTCGTTCACAAATGGAAGGTGTCTATCCTTCCTCTTTCTCCTGTTCGTAATAGCAATCACTCAATTCGAGACATTTTTTATTTTGTCTCTGTCTTTAGTGGTCTATGGAATTTTTACTAAAAATCTTAGAAAACTATTAATGTTCACTTTGGTCTGTGCAATTCCAGCCGCGATCTTAGTGTCATTGTTTCAAGGATATTTCTTCGGATACTCAGGCACGCTAGTGTACTTTGAAATTGAACTAACAGCGAACCAAACTCTTTTGTGGCTTGTGGGTTCGTGGGTTCTCTTGGGTTTTCTAATTGTAGGAGTTTTCTTATTCTACAAGTCTGGGTTCCGAAATAAGAAGTTAGCCTCTCCTATTTTCTCTTGGTCTCTTGTGATCCTAATTTTAATCAGCCTAATTGGAGCCAAGATTGTCCATCTGCCAGCAGACTTTATCTACCGTTCTCTGATTATTTTACCCATTCCAGTTTTATTAGCCTTGGGCGCTCAAGGCTGCAAAAATCTTATAAGACATCATGAGCAGTCGCACACATCGTCGTTTACTCAAAAGAGGCAGTTATTTCCGGTAAAATTTCGAAGGCTACTGCCATTTGTCATCACGTTCTTTCTGATAGGATGCTTTGGTTTCCTTACAATCCAGTACGTGGACATCACCTTAAACCCCTTCATTTCGCGTTCGGGCTATGAAAAAATATTAGAGACTCAGCGATTCTTAGCCAACAATTCTTTATCAACTCCAATTTTCATATTTCGCGGCGATCCGCCGGTTTGGTATGCCAACACATATAGGTGCTATGTGGGAGCAGAGATAGGTGAGCATTTTGCTTATTACGGCGACATAGAGAATTTGTTTCAACTTATTCCTTCAGAACCAAAGATAGATCATGACAATTATTTATCTCAACTTGAAAAATACTACTTGACATACTATTACCTTGAACTTATAGGAAACATGAGCGGCTGTCCACCCCCTATGTACGTTCATGATTCTCATATCAAAAGTAGAGAAGCGTTAATGGCTTATTCTATAGTCATAATTACCCCGGAATTCTACAATCAAGAAATACCCTACTGCATCAAACCATTTCACATTGGTGAAGGGATCTATGTGATTCCACAATACTCATCAATAAACTCGTCTGAAATTACATGTTACTCTGAAGTGATGGACGCGGTCGTGAGGTGTATATAGATGTCGCGAACAGGAATTGAGTTCTTCTTCATTGATTCTTCCACTATCTTTATAGATATAATAATTTTTTTAACGGTTATTTTTGTTTTCGGAAGTTTTACTGAATACTTCTTGAAAAAATTATTCAAAATCCACGATTCTTATGAAGAAATCCCCTTTTTGATCAGGTTAAACATTAAGGTAGTGCTCGGCATTTCCTTGATACTCATCCTGGGTAGTTTCGCTTCCATATTCAAAATTCTCAATCAACTTTACACCATTATTGCTATGATAGTAATCTCAGTATGCTACTTTCTCACAATTATTCTTGAGAAAAAATACGAGTTTAATTGGAGACATGAAATAGTGAAGATATCACCGATAATCCTAATTTTAATATCAGGTTCACTGCTTAGGATATTAACCTTGGGTTTTGATGGAGTAATCTTCCCTGGTGACGACATAAAGTTTCACTCGATGTATGTCGAATTGATCCGTTTCAACAACGGTTTCTCTGAAACTCTTGAGCCTTTTTTACATCAAATTGCGGAATATCCGCCTGGCTTTCATGTGATAGTATCTTTCTTTTCTGCGATAATTGGTCAATCATCAACTAAAACGCTTACTACCTTCGTATGTTTTGCATATGGCCTAGTTGGTTTGGGGATTTACTCGATTGCATACGCATTGAGTAAAAGTAAAATTGCATCTTTTGGGTCTAGTTTATCTTTTTTACTCATTAATAGTCAAATTTCTTTTATCTCAATGTGGGGTGGGGTCACACTTTTGGTGGCGTTTTACTTTATTTCTACCTTCTTATCTTCTATTTACTTTGACAATAATGTTCATCTTAGCAGATTCTTTCAGTGTATTGCCGGTGTTTCGTTTGTTGCAGGTTTGATCACAAATACTGGATTAGCTTTAGTAGGCCTAGTTTTTTTGGCCCCATCAATTTTGAGAAGAATTTTCTTAGAAACAGTTAATTTTCATGTGATAAAAACTCATTTCAAATCCGTGATTTCACCGTTTTTGATCTCAAGTGTTATTTTTTTCTTCTTGATGATTCCTTTGATTTCGCCTGCAATCAAATTTGCTCTAGGATTAGTTACAGCGGACTTGGTAGCCCCGCAAACACCAATCGATATTCTTACATATGGTGCTGATTGGTATTCTTTTGAAAACTTTATCCCTCAACTCGTTATTGAACATGGGATTTTCATGGTTGTGTCACTGATGGCAAGCATACCCATTTTCGTCTATTTGTCTGGTGTATATGTTATGACTAAAACTCAAAAATTCACAGGATTTTGGTTTTCGTATTTTAGCGCTTTTTCTTGGATCTTAATTCTTCTTATATTTGGAATAAACAATCCGAAAGGTTTACTATTCATAGAATTTCCCTTATGGAATCTGTTTACACCAGCAAGAATGTTTACTTTTCTTCTTCTTCCATTATGCATGCTTTCGGGTTTGCTATTTGAATGTGTATCAACAGGAATACGACAAGTACGTATGCACAGTGGTAATCAAAGGCATGTCAGACGGCGTAGATCTTTCATTCTAACGATCTTTGTAGCACTTTTGATAAGTATTTGTTGCATCGATTACGGAACAAACCAGTCGTTGGAGTTACTTGCTAGACACCGCATACCTATTTCGAGCGACGATTTGTGTTGTTTTAAGTGGATTAAAGAAAATACTTCGTCTGATGATAGACTTCTTGTAGAGATAATTGATGCAGGGCAGTATATTCCTTCTTTCTGTGACAGAACTGCGATATATCCATTCACCGGAATGCAATATGATTCAAGCTATGTCGAATTGAAAAATGAGATACATACAGATCCTGACGGCATTCGAGCTTTAAATCTTTTACACGAACTTGAAATAGGTTATGTATTTGTAGGGTCAAAAATAGATTGGTGGCGCGCAAGCAACGTCACCGCTTTTGATGCGGATTTGTTACTGGTCTCTTTGCATTATCAGCTTGCATTTAACTCGGGTGAAAGCTATGTGTTTAAAGTAAAACAGGATTTTGGGAATGATAATTAATGTCTTTATGCTCACTGATCACAATGCACGCGCACAAAACATGAAGCTCGGTTTGGAGGACCATGCGCACGCGCAGAAATACGCTTAAATAAACAAGCTAAGATAAAGACAGAATCTGGGTAATAGCATGGATAATTCGAAAGTTTCGATTACCAAACGCAAACGTTATTTTCTAACTTTTTGCGTCATTATGGCTAGTACTCTGATGATTCTTACTGTTTTAATTCAATCCTATAGATATGAGATTTTTGGAACGAATCTTCTGTTAGGATGGGATTCTCCAGGATACGTATGGTTAGCGAAGTATGTCATAAGCAAGGGTCCAATACATATGATGACCGCTTGGAACTACCCCCATATGTACGTGCAACTGTTGGCTTTCCTTGGTTATCTAGCTGGGGATGTCGTGTTGATTGAAAGGATATTGCCACTAGCTTTTGGTATATTTCTAATATACATCAATTCAAAGCTAGTTCTTCGAGTCTCAGAAAACGTTTACATTGCTTGTCTGACAGCTTTTCTAACCGCTCTTTCTATAAACGTACTGAGGATTCTTTCGGATCTTAACAGGAATCTGATGGCTTTCTCACTCAGTTTCGCCGCTTTCTTGCTTGTCCCAAATCTCGCCAACGAAGGATCGATTACGAAGAAACATATACTTTTTATCCTGCTTCTCTTCGTAATTGCGAGCACACATTTTGAAACCTACATTATCTTAGCTCTTTCTCTGCTCTTATATGGAGTTCTACTTGGAAAATTGAGAAATCTTCTAACTCTTATCTCTGCTTCAGCGATTCCTGTTGCCATCTTAGTTTCTATATTTCCTGCATATTTCTTTGGGTACACGAGTACAGTGGTGATCTTCCCAAAAATATTATCTTTTGACGATATCGTTCTGTGGACTGGTGGTTTGTGGGTGCTTCTGGTTTTCTTATTCGTGGGAGGCTATTTGTTTTACAAGTCGAGATCACGATCCGACAAGTTGGCCATGCTTGTTTTCTCTTGGTGTTTCATCATCTTTGCTATAGTTGTTTTAGTCGGGCCTTTCAATCGAGAGTTTGCTTTACGTGCTCTGCATAATATGCCAACTCCCTTACTTTTTGGTTTGGCTATTTCAGGATACAAAGACCACCTAGAAAACTGGAGGCCAAAATGGACAGTCTCTTACAGTAGAAAAAATCATTCGATAAAAATTAAACTTAGTCATCTGCTACTATTCCTCATAGTGTTGGCCATATTGGTTGGATCTGCATTCACGGTAATCCAAAATTGTGTGGGGTTCTTGACCCCTTTCGTGTCACATTCGAACTATGAAAAAATAGTCAAAGTTAAAGAATACTTCCTGAACCATAATCTGTCGGTGCCAATAGTTGTTTTTCGTGGCGATCCCCCAGTCAGGCTGGTAAGCGTATTTAGAAATTATTTAGGAGCAGAGATAGGCGAACATTTCGCTTATTATGGAGATATCTCTAATCTATTGCGCCTGGTCCCATCACAACCGAAAATCGACTCTGGCGAATATCCATTCCACTCGCAGCTTGAGAGGTACTTCATAACTTACTATTATGATGAACTTGTAGGAAACATTTGCGGGCCACCACCTTTTCTATATTGCCACGACTCGCATGTAACAAACAAAACTTTAATGTCTCATCCAATTCTTATTGTCACTCCAGACTTTTACAACGAAGAAATCCCATATTATGTCAAGCCTTTCTATGTTGGTGAAGGAATCTACGTAATTCCACCAAACTCGATAAGCTCATCTGGAATTGCCTATGGCCCTGAAGTGACCGTTGTCAAAAACAACACATTAACTTAAGTTAGTAGTGAGTACCATCCCAGTCCGAGTGATCCATCAATTCTCTGTCTCAAAGTAAACGGGTCATCTGGATATACATCATATAACTTCACTACTCTTCCATCCGACTGGGATTTCGTGAGCATTGAACAAGACGGCGACATGAACTTTCCGGAGAGAAATCCAAAGAGAATCAACGGCGCCAGAGCCTCAATTGGAAATGATCCAGCGGATTCGTTGATAGATTGGAGTTCACCAGGGCCAGAGCAAAATGGAACCTTAAGAATTGACACATCTTCTGAAAAGGAGGGATTTGCGAGCCTAAAAATCAGTGGCAGAACGTACTCTTGAGGCTGCCTTAGCGTCAAATATGACTCTGCAGAAACATGGAATCTAAGTGGGTACTCTTCAATTGGAGTGTGGGCAAGGTGTAACGAGTCTGCAATATTCTTCATAAGTCTAGTTGATTCAGACGAAAGCTCTAGAACGTTCTGGTATCTGAAAGCGGAGGAAGACTCGGTGACTACTGGTTGGAAAAGGTTTGTGGCAGATCTCACAGACTGGTTCTCTCAGATGCCCGGATTTAATATTAGCACAGTTGATTGGCTCTACTTATGCGTTTATTCGGATGTTGAAAAGAACCTATCTTTTTGGATTGACGACTTGACAATTGACACATCTCTCGACTTGGAGAAGTTCATCTATAAAGACCGGGTTTCAGTTGATGAAACGGTAGTTGCCTATTTTTGCACTCGTGTAGAAGACGGGTAAGTCAGTAATTTATTTCGATCCTTCCAAGCCAACAACGCGTGTGCGGAAGGGTTTTGAATTTTCGGAAGTTTGCCCATCTGGTTTTTGAAAGAGGAGTTGTTTTTCACGGTTTTTTGCTTGTTTATGGAAGATTGTGTGAATGGAGTTTTTGTATGGATTTTTCTTCTATAACTTTAGTTTTGATATGAATTTGTATATGGAAAGACTTTTAAATGGAAAATTTGAAAGCTATAGTCGCTACGTATATAATTCGTAAAAAAAGAGGAAAATAGAGATGAAAATGTCAAAGAAGAAATTGTTGGCGATAGTATTAACACTGACAACGTTCTTAGCTATGTTTGCGATTTTGAGACCAGCTGTTTCTACTGAGGTCATTGATGTGGATAATTACTGTTGGATTGAAGGAGTGCTTGACAGCGACACTTATGCTTTGTATCCGTATGCTCAAGAGAGCCTAGACATAGGTTTCTCAAAGTACGGTGAAATGATAGGCTACAACGAAGCCACTGGGATAGGACTTGGACTGCAATATCCAGGATATGCAGGTGCAGGAGACACTTACGACCAGACTGATGATACTTCTGTTGACCCATTCTGCAACGAGTACATAGGCATCAACTGGTGGATGAACGGTTGGTTCCTAGACATCAAGTATAGAACACCAGCCGGAAGCGATAGGGAGATCTGGGCCATGGCTCTGTTCAGTGACGGTGAACAATACGGAGGAGATTGGATTGTTATGCCCTCTGTGGCAGCAGACTCTCCAGCTAGGCCCTTGTGGCAAGAGGATCCGCCTTATGCCAATCCAGATTCTGGCAAGTACACGGGAGTCCTAGATCCTATACCTGCAAAAGGTGGAAGAAAAACCAATGGATACTGCTTGACAGAAGACATAGAAATTATATACAATGGACCAAGAAAATTCATTGCGCTCGCTAAAACGACGATCCATGAAGTAGGTGGTGGCACACCCCTTGTTTCTCTGACTTTCACGTTCATCTTTAACAAAGCAGAGAAGAACGTCATTATACTAAAGGACATCAAAAGACTGTACACCAAGCAACCTATGAATGTCCAATTTGGCAATCGTGGTGAATGGGACCTTGGCATTGAAGGCGATACAGATTCATATACACACTGGTACACTGATGAACCTGTCAAATATTGGGACGTCAACTCAGACGATGTCCTCAACTCAACTGAAGTGAAAGAGTCTTTCAGCTTCTTCAAAGAGTACTTGACAAACTATAAGAATCCGAAGAAGTGGTGGGACGATGTACCAGAAGGTGATAGACCAGGTTACGTATACAATGAATTCAGTCAATCTCTAGAAGAGGGATTCCCAGAGACTTGGTTAGAGACACAATACACTTGCTACGGCCGCGATTGGCATTGGGACAAAAGCATAAAAGATCATTCGTACGCTGTGGCCCAAGTAGTATCCGGAGCAGGCGACTACGTTGGTGCCTTGGCTGTTTGGCCTCACCCAGAGTTCTGGAGTGCAGCAAACACTTACTTCCCACCAGCGTATACCAAAGCACCGGGTGGCAACAACCCAAATAGTATACCGCTCATGCTTGCGCCGATATCAAGAATGACTGAGTGGCACAGATGGACTGTTGATGAAGATCCTAATCAAGATGAACTAGGTGATCTTCCTGACAGAGATGACATATGGATTACGGCAGACGACATAAGAAACCCAGATGGCAGCACATTGGAGCCTGTCATCCCATTCATAATCTATGAACACGACTTCAAGTTATCCTCAACCCAGCCTGCATATAGGATAGTGTCAGTTTACACGGTGACGGACTATCATGATGCAGACGACGCAGATGCAGATGATCCAGGAAACGATGCAACTTGGTCTGCAGGCGAAAATCGGATTGATAGGGAGATCCAGTATCAACTCGACGAAATCTTCGACCCATGGGACATCTACGATGCAATGCATAAGAACACAAAGAGATGGGTCCAGTTCTTTGATGCAGACATCATGGACACGGCTTGGGATGGCGAAACCACGTATCAAATCCAACTTGACAAAGAAAGAGAGGTAGAATCAGGTCTGTTGATTCCTACCCTGCCGGTGATGAATGATGGAGAGAATGGAAATTGGGATATGTACTGCAGTGACAGCGAGAGAGTTCTCGTAGACACAGGCTCAGGATACGAACTGATTGTTCCACTTGGATACCAAGACATTGATCCCATCTACGAGGAGGACAGTGAAAGACCCTACTACGAAATCAACCGCACCACGGGATTGATAAGCTTCTACGAGTATGATACCGCCTACACAGAATGGTTCTTACCTGAGGACTCTCTTGTCAAAGTTCTCTGGTCAAGTGAACATACGGCAACAACCGCTGAAGTGTGGAACCTGGACATAGCACCATATAATGCGACTCACATATTCCCACTGCACCACGATGTAGACTGGTACAAGGACATGACAGAAGTATTCACGGTAGACGCAGGAAACCCCACTTTGCTCACTGACGGAGACTGGGTCTATAGCAGTGAATCTAACAACATTTACTTACAGGATCCACCGGGTGCCGGAGAATGGATCTGGGTCGAATACGATAATGCCACAGACAGCTACATAGAGTTCTTCAAAGGCGACGGGAAGAAAACAGTGTTCACCTTGTCATTCATGCCTAACGGTAGCATATTGGTTTACCACACTAAAATCATAGAACACATAGCCGACGAAGGCGTAGATGATACTGTACCTAGTGGCTACGGCGAAAATAGTACCTGTATGCAAGTTCCAAAGATAGACTCCTACTGGAGTCCAACCGCAACCTACACATATGAAGCAGCAACCCACATAGTATTCAGTGACCAGGAAGAATGGGAATGGTTATGCAGAGAAGGAGAAATGACCCAAGGAGAGTATATAATCCACGAATCACCAGTAGGAAACGAATTCTCCACATGTGACGAACTAGTCCTTGATGAAGGGCAGGCGCCGGACACAGAACTCAAAATCGTCTTCGAAGTTCCAAGCGGACGCTGGGAATGGGGCATAGTCGGAAAGACAGCCGCATCCGTAGACTCGCTTGGCAACACTATGGTCGTTGCAGCCTTCAAGAACAAACTAATAGAATTCGGACTCGGCGGCCTAGACGTACAAGCCGGAATCCACGGGCCGGAAATCCCATGGTTGATACGAGAAGACATTAGCCCTGACAGCATCGGAAGATATCACCTTCACGACGACTGGTGCTATTCGCGCACAGGAGAAGGTCTAGACACATCATGGCCTATATCCAGCTCCAACATCATCACCGCAGGCGGAACAGCCATCAACATGGTAACCAAATACTTCAACGAATACGCACAAGCACTAGTAGGCGCCACGGTAGGAAACGGCTTCTATGGTGTGACCTGCTGGGACAGAGAACTAAGTGAACATGGTTTCTACGCAGGCGGCGCAGTGGCCGACCGCTACGGCTACGCAGCTATCTCGACATACAAGGACAAGAATGGAACCATAGGATTCATAGTCCACGGATGGACTGGACAAGACAGCTACTACGCGACGAAGTGGTTTGACGAGCACAAGTTCGAACTACAGCACATCAACACGCATGTCACAGACCTAATATTAGAAATTGAGTACGAAGACGAAGACGGAGACCCATACTGTCCACCATTGGTCAGCATCGTAGAAAAACTAGGCACAATAAGCGAAAAACCACAACACGACTGCTAAAAATCGCCACAACCCCTCCTTTTTTATTTTTCCACTTTTTATGAAAATAAGTAATTCAACGACCTAAGATAGCTAAGTTATTTTAACACAAAACTACAATCCTATCTTGCTGATCACATGCGGGCCCGTTTTACAGGCAACAGGTTGAGGCAGCAAAGACCACAATTTTGAAAAAAATAGATACTTCCTCTGCAAAGGATCTGGAATTTCCGCATCTCTGGCCAAAAAAACATAATCCTCTAAACGAATCTCCTGGCCACCCCAACCGCTCTTGAAATGATACACACCCATATTTTCAGGCCTCGTCCTCCCTAAATCAAGAACTCTAAAGTTATTTTCCACCCCCCAATGAATCAAATACCAAAGCAGAAGATCAGTAGGATCCAAACTCGCATATTTCCTGTCGAGAACATTATTCCACCAATACAATTCACCATTAAAACAGAAGACCATTATGCCAGCTATAGGCTTACCCTCATACACAGCCAAAAGCATCCGCAGCAACCCACTAGGCACAAACCCCTCATACACATTCCTGAAAAACGCATACGAATGAGGAGGCGAACCAAGCTTCTTCTGTGTCCTAAGATATAGAGCATAATAATGCTTAAGGCTATCAACGTCAACATCCTTAACCTCAGTTCCAGTTCTCATAGCCTTCTTCACATGACGCCTGGTACGCCCATCCAAATTCCGCCAAATCTCCGATTCACCAACCGTCAAGTCCACTTTAAACGTAACATAACGCCGCAAAACTTCAAAACCAGCAAACGAAAAAAAAGTGGAAAATGATGTTGGAGGCTGCCTCAACTCTATATAATCAATTTTCAACTTCTCACCCATTTCATAAACGTTTTTCATAAGCATCATCAAAACACGTTTAGCCATCGACTGATCAGAATAATCTGCTAATAAGGGTCCTCCATACTCACAAAACGGAAGCGAAACAATCTTATCTGCAAAAAACAAGCCGCGAATATAGAAAATAGGCAAAACCCCAACGATGCGTTGATCTTCTTTAACCGCGAGATACCGCCTTCTCAGATTGTATGTTTTGTAGAGGATGTTACCCCATTCCCAAAGATGATACACACAAGCATGCGAATCGGCAGAAACAAAATTATTCCACAAATCTTTACCATTATCAGATAGTTGCATCAAAGAAAGCTTAACCACAACCAGCCACACCCTTAACGTCGCTTACAGTTCTATCATGAATCCACTGCGCAGCATACGTCCAAAACACGTTTGGCAACAAAGAAGTAATACCACATAAAAACAAGTATGCAACTTCACCTACAAAATCCGTTGGAAGCATCATAATTCTAAGACCCGGCTTCGCAAGATGCACAACTTCCTTAAACCCAAACTTAGAATACAAACGAGAAGCTCGCACATTGGTATAAGGCACTCCCAACAGAATAAAGCCAAGACGACATTCTCGCGTTATGCCAATCGTCTTCTCTAATATCTGGCTGCCTATCCCTCGACCACGAAATTGTTCACAAACATATAACGTAAGAATATTGAATAAACTCCGTATACCGCATACAGTCACAACGTTACTCTTATCATCTACTCCAACAACCAAAATCTTAGAAGACAAAAAAGCGTCAGCCCATGGAATATTAAGCAATTCCGACCCGAACGCTTCCTTAGAGCTTAGAACAAACCTCATATAAAACTCCTCCAAACCATAAATTCTCTCAATACATCTCGAATAGGCACTTTAGTGCAGTCAAAACTTTTTAGAAGGTGTTCCATAGCCTTAAGCGTATATTCTCCACACCGCCTAGTAACGTGAAAACGAAAACCCCCTAACCTCGGAACATCAGAATCCACATCAAACGGGTGAACATAAAGAACCACAGGTAACCCTCTGCGAAGAAGAAACCTAACCGCCATCTTTACATAACTCAGCCCAAAATTCCTCAAGAACCATCCCCCACCAGCAGGCAAACGCAAAACAGGAAAAACTGCTATAGGCGCTTCAAAAAACTCCCTCTCTCTTACACTAACACGATATGGACAAAGCGAAGCACCGTAATTATTCCACCAACCCGGTATCCCCACAGACGGAACAACAGAAGAATCGTAAATGTATCCCATCTTACTCAACAAAGAAATAATTGCAGGATTAATTCTGCCAAATGGAGCTCTAAACCCAATAGGCACTTTTCCAGTAATCTTTGCCAAAATATCGCGACTTCTCTTCTCCATCTCCTCCAGACTAATTAACGAAATCTTCGTTAAATCTACATGAAAAAATCCATGAGAAGCAACTTCATGACCTAAATCATAAATTTCCTTAACTACCTCTGGAAAAACCTCAGCAATCTCACCTAACACAAAAAAAGTGGAACTCACGTGATGTCTTTCAAAAAGATTCAGGATATTTTGCAGTGGCTTTATAAATGCTCCTTGTGGAGGTTCATGGTATTTTATTAGATCGTGAGCACTTGGCCGCAATCCATGAAAGCCTTCTTCCACATCAATTGTTAAAGCTAACATCACTAACCTACTTACTTCCGTTGTACTTATGAAGATTTCATTTTTAGAAAAAAGTTTCTGTCGGTTACACGCTTATTGAAATTGGACTCAGACAAAAGCAAACAAATATACCCTGGGCTTCTTGAGGCCTTTGTGTGACGAAATCTACTGCTGTACGCGCATTGAAGACTTCGACATACGCATAGAGCGTTGTAACATATCTGCATTTGCAATATCACTTAAATAGAACTCGGCTCCTCGTGTTCTATCAGAAGAGAAAAGGAGAAAGAAACATGAAAAAAGAGGCAAAATCATTAATCGCGATTCTACTGCTCTTAGCGGTA
>Ga0209636_10002212_pt1 | contig 19804 bp, 14 predicted proteins | sample DeeMarSWOR152_54_FD_187464 | JGI IMG/M metagenome (GOLD analysis project Ga0209636, IMG submission 187464) | Marine sediment microbial communities from White Oak River estuary, North Carolina - WOR-1-52-54 (SPAdes) (version 2) | ecosystem: Environmental > Aquatic > Marine > Intertidal zone >... | reverse complement strand
AATTTGTTGACGAGTTAACGGAAAAATGGGGCCTGGATTGGGATGAAGTCCGAAACGATGATGTCTTAAAGCAGGCGGAAAAAGTTGGGGATATGGTCAGGGTGGATTTGCTGAGTGCAAGGAATAGGAGGGAGCTTGAGAAAATAAATTTCAATGGAAAAGAATTCCCGTTCGAACCTGAATCGTACGTCGGGAACCATCTGATGAAGACGGTCGCGATGAACCTGTATCTTGAAAGGCATGACTTTGAGGCGGTGATCTCAGGCATAAGATGGGATGAGCAGGAGTCAAGAGCAAATGAAACGTATTTCAGTCCGAGAAAGGATCCCGGGCATGTGAGGGTCCACCCGATACTCCATTTCAAAGAGAGGGATGTCTGGGGCACCATAATGGACTATAATATACCCTACAATAAACTATACGCACAGGGTTACAGGTCACTTGGCGCAAAAGGAACAACCACAAAAACAACCGATGTTCCGGCGTGGGAGCAGAATCTGGAAGAAACAACGGAAAGGGCGGGGAGAAGACAGGACAAGGAGGAGATAATGAAAAGGTTGAGGGATCTGGGCTACTTTTAGTGGTTTATCGGAAGATCGGTAAACCCGATCGGCTAAAAAGGTACCGTGGATGCATCAACTAAGAATTCCTTGATTTCATCTCCGGAAATTTCCCCCCCTACAAATTCAATGGGCTCCGAGTAATCAATATCTTTGAAATAACAGAGCTGCTGGCGAAAGAGTTTCTCGTTAAAAAATCCCCGGAAAATGCTTTTGGCTCGTTCGGACACCTGCTCAACCGTATAATGTGATTTCAAGATGAAGTATAAATCAACATAATCCTTCCACTTAGCTCTTCCGCCGAGTGCATACGCCTTCATGGCAGCTAAATCCAGCAAAGAAGGTATTTTTATAATATCCTCAAAATAAACCAGGTTTTCGATTTCATGAGGGAAACTATAAAAAGTCACCTTAATGGAATCGATAATTAAATGCATCTGCTCGCTGGCTTCATGAACGATTTTATCCAGTGAATAATTACTTTTCTTTATTTGATATTTTATACTTTTTCCCTTAATTGGGTCCGGAGTAAAAAGGTCAAAATCTATTGACCTCCTGTGCCCTATATGCAGGGCAATGGCAGTGCCTCCTACCATATAAAAATCACCGGAAAATGATTTAATTAAGGGCAATAATTCTCTTTGCTTATCTGTTAATACTTCCATGTGCATTTTTCTTAAAGTATAGATTAAAGAAATTTACGACCTGTGGAAAATAATTAACCCTCCTCTTTGCGATTTGCTTATAAAAAATACCTGCGACCCTGTCAATTCCAACAAGTTCAAATAATTTTTTTACATTTTTTTCATCACCGTAATTCAATATCGTCTCAACCAGAAATTCCATGCTGATATTCTCTTTCTCCCCCTCTTTAATCCACCAGAAAAGCGAGCTGTTTTCGCGGATAAATTCTTTTATTTCAGGAGAATTCATTTTATTATTTATTACTCCTTCAAAAATAAAAGCAGATGACGCATCATCAACAGCCCGGGATTCGTCCTTTCTTGATTCATGCAAACATCGCTGCATGGGTTTTGCCGTCGTTCCTGTCTGATCCGTCCTAACTGCCCGTAATTCCCTGCTTTTTTTCTTTTTTCAATAAAAGTTGAGCCGCGGCGAACAATAAAACTAAGATCAGGACCATAACGGCTAAATTGCTGATAAATTCACCCCTGGGAGCGCCCACCTCAATATATTCGATTCCATAGTGGATAACCGGGGATATCCTATAGTCATCAAACATGAAATCAATTGAAAAATAAAGGCATTTACCGGACAGGGGGTAAAAGAGAGCGACTCCGGGGTATGCCAGATCAAGGATCAGGTGCGAGAGCAGGAAATATGAGATTAAAACAAATATCAATTTGTTTTTCCTTGAGATAAAATAAAAAAGTAAAGGGACAAGCGCGACAAATATATTGTGAAGAAGAATCCTGTGCATTACGAAAAAGGCATCGATTTCAGGGAAGAGGGCGAAAGGGCTGAGAAGAAGGATCGTTCTTTTATCTATGTTTGAGAAGGCGATTACGATTATCAGCGGTATAAGCCAGTGGAAGAGTATGTCCATTTCAAAATGAAAGAAAAAGATAAGGGGAATCAGTCGAATGCCGCGTCATAGATGTCCTCGAGACCTATAACCTGCCCCTTCTTCTCAAATAATTCCCTGACAATCTTCTTCTGAACGTCGTTCTTAACGGTCCCGATCCGCAGCGCACCGATACCTGATTTCCCCGTACCTTCGATTTCCTTGCCGTTATCATTTGCGTCGACGCCTTCAACACCATAGGGGGGATAGGCATTAACGTCTGCCATAACCTCGATGCAGTCAAACTGCTCCCAGATTTCTCTTTTAACTATGCAGATTTTCGGAGGTCCTGTTGTGACAACGATATCTGGCTGGAAGTCCTTTAATGCGTTGACTGTGGCTTCATCGCTTCTCACTTCATAGGGCTTTAGTTCCGCATGATATACCTTCTTTACCTTTTCAATGGCAGCCATTGCCCTGTCAAGCCCTCTTGACGTGACCGCGACCTTTGCTCCTTCCTTAACAAGGAGCGCACCTATCCTTAATCCCACAGGTCCCGTTCCCGCGAAAACAATTGCCTTCTTTCCCTTCAATGACTCGCCTTTTTTCTCAATAGCTTCCTTGATTTTCACGACGGTTCCTACAGCGGTTGTGTTTGCACCGTCCGTATCCGCTACGATAGAAACCTTAAACGGGTCAAACATCTGTCCCACGGCTTTATCCATCATCTCATCCCCTTTCACCACATCATGACCCCCTATAAAGACCGCCGTGTTTACCAGGTCTTTCGGGTGGCGGGGGAAAATAGTGTCATTAATTAAATCTGGGATGTCGCCAACATCAACTCCCGTGTAGGGAACAACCACCAGATCCTCAACATCCGCATCGTACGCTTCGATCAAGTCAAAGGGGCTTGCGTATTTCTCCATGCTCAAATATATCAATACTTTTTTCATTTTCTTTTTTTAGTAATTAAGAAATGATAATAAAAAATAATGAACAATAAAGGTGAACGATATTGTGATCGAGAACGGAGCCCTGGTTAATGTCTGCACATCCGAAATCTACGGGGCTAATGTCGGAATAAAATCCGGGAAAATCACCTGTGTCGGTGATAAAAAGATGAGCGCTGAAGAGACTGTAAATGCAAGGGGCTATTATCTTGTTCCGGGGCTTATTGACGCCCACATCCACATAGAAAGTTCAATGATAACATTGAGCGAGTTTGCGCGCACGGTTATTCCTCACGGCACCGCAGCGATAGTGACGGACCCCCACGAAATCGCCAATGTCGCAGGGATAGAGGGGATTAAAGTTCTGGTTGAGGAAAGCAGAAAAATCCCTCTCAAAGTCTATTTTACGATCCCCTCATGCGTTCCCTCCACTCCCTTTGAAACATCCGGGGCTGAGATCGGGATAAAGGAAATTGAAGAAATGCTTTCCTGGAAAGAGGTTGTCGGGTTGGGGGAGGTCATGAATTTCCACGGGGTAATCAACTCCGACCCGGAGGTTTTAGAAAAAATAAGGGTTGTTAAAGAAATGAGGGGGGTTGTGGACGGGCACTGCCCGGGGTTGAGCGGGGAGGCATTAAATGCGTATATTTCCGCAGGCGTCCAATCAGACCACGAGTCCACAACAGCCGGGGAAGGGCTGGAAAAGATAAGATCCGGGATGAGGCTGATGATCAGGGAGGGCTCTGCCGCCAAAAATCTGGGGAGTTTATCCGGGATATTTGATTTTCCCGGAGAATATGCGGGCAGATGCATGCTCGCAACAGATGACCGCCATCCGGGTGATTTAATCTCTGAAGGACACATGGACGGCATAATCAGAAAATCAGTATCCGGGGGGATGGACCCAGTGGATGCGATAAAACTCGCCACCATCAACCCCGCGGAATACTTTCATCTGGAGAACTCCGGTTATATTGCCCCTGGTAAAGATGCCGACATATTGTTCGTCAGTGACCTGGAGGACTTTAGGGTTGAGAAGGTGATGATTAAAGGGAAAATTACGGCAGAGAAAGGCAGATTTATTTCAAAACTTCTTTCGTTTCCATACCCCGGATCCGTTACCAATACCGTTAACCTGAAACGGGTGTCGCCCGGAAGTTTTAACATTCTTGCGGGCAAGGAAAACAAGGTGGATGTCAGGGTGATCGGGGTGATCGGGGGCGAGATTTTAACGGACGAGAGAATTGAGTGTTTGCAGGTCAGGGACAATAAAATCCTTCCAGACCCTGGCAGAGACGTTGCCAGGATTGCCGTGGCGGAGAGGCATAAAGGAACGGGAAATATTGGATTGGGGTTTGTTTCCGGATTTGGATTAAAGAAGGGGGCGTTCGCGTCAAGCGTTGCGCACGATTCCCACAACATTATTGTGGTCGGGAGCAATGAGAATGACATGTGCGATGCGGTAAATAAAATAATTGAAACCCGGGGCGGGATGGTTGTTGCTCATAACCGTGAAATTCATTGCCTTAAGCTTCCGATCGCCGGCTTGATTTCAGACATGAAAGCCGAAGAGGTGAACGAGAAACTCGGGGTTTTGCATAGGGAAGTGAAGAAGCTGGGGGTTAAGATGGAATCGCCGTTCATGGCTTTGTCGTTTCTTGCTTTACCGGTGATTCCAAGGTTAAAGCTGACAGATAAAGGTTTGTTCGATGTTGAGCGCTTTAAGTTCGTTGACCTGGTTGTTAATCTTTAATTCGATTATTCAAATGTTTTCCAATCGCCGGTTATACCCAGGTTCATGATCATATAATCAATAATGAGTTTACACTTTCCCTCAAAGAAATTGGCACCCAAAACAAGTTCCTCTCCTAACTCCGGAATCAACAACGCATCAACATTATTCCCGGTGATGCTCATTGTGAAATCAGGTGATAAAAGAGATAACTCCGGGATATTTGTTAATTCGGCATCTGTTGTGCCGCCAGCAACGCCAACTTTCTCATAACCCATTTTCAAAAGTCCCAGATAATCTCCTATACTTAGGTCAAGAAATGTAAAATTCGCCCCGCAGTCAACCAACGCGTTAACTACAACCGAACGCTCCCCCTTTATGATAACGGGAACCCTGAAAACGTTATCCTCATCGGAACTATATTTGAACTCAGTCATTGTAAACGATAGATAAAATGCTTTATGCTCTCATTCTTCCCATGCCCGACACACACTATCTCATAACCATCCCTTCCCGCAATTTGAAACAAATCCTTTCGCGCATCTCCAATCAGAACTTTTCCTTCTTTTGTTACACCCACGTACTTGTTGGGGTTCTCTTTTGCCGCATCCTGCATAACATTGTATAATTTGGCTATTTTCATGTTAATTGTTAGTATTATGGTATTTAAAAAATAAAAATATCTAAATTAAAGCTGACAGATAAAGGTTTGTTCGATGTTGAGCGCTTTAAGTTCGTTGACCTGGTTGTTTAGGCATGCAAAGCCCCATTTAGAACTTCCTGTCCACCATAACCCGGCTATCTTCACCAATATTTTTCAATTCTATTTTAATCCTGCCGTCAGATATGTCGATGATGTTATAGCAGTTGCGGTAACTCCCCCTTAACCTGTCGCTTGATACGGAGCCCGCGGTGCAGAGTATCGCAACCCCCGAAGAAGATTCCATTACCCAGTTATGGGGAACATGCTTATGGCCGTTCAAAACAAGGTTCACGCCGGCGTCATAAATCAATTTCAGAACATCTCCGGCGTCATACAGCACGCTTCTTTCCCTTCCCGTCAGCGGGACAGGAATGAGGTGGTGGTGCAATACGATAATCTTATATCCCATATCGGCATCTTCCAGTTTTTCCCTTAACCACTGCTGTTGCTCCCTGCCGATCTGTCCCACATCCAGATCCGGCTCGCTGCTGTCGCAGCAGATAATCCGGATGCCATCGATAATCCTCTGGAAGTATCTTTCACCAAAAAGACGCTCGAAGGTCAGGTAACCAACGTTTCTCGCGTCATGGTTCCCCGGTATAATCAATTTTTCTGTATCGATCTCTTTCAACCTTTCAAAAACACCTTCAAGTTCCTTCTTTAAGCCGTCCATACTCAAATCCCCGGTTATGATTGTTATGTCCGGGTCAAGGTCATTTACTTCATCAATGCACCGAGAGAGCATCTCTGCGTTAAATGCTGCTGACCCGTAGTGTATGTCGGATACATGTGCTATCTTCATCTTAATTATAAGTCATATCTGCAATTCTACATAAAAATATGCAAAATCTCTCCGCAAATTTTTTGTTATTTTTATTTAGTTCTCTTTATCTTCTTGATCTCCCCGAACACCTCCAATTCATCATCATCCAACTCCGCGTCAATTAATTTCTCAGCATCTTCAAATGAAATAAACGAATAAAGAACATCTCCTTCGTTTAAATTTCTCCCGACCGCTCCTCCCTGTATGGATACTGCAACCTGGTCCCTTTTTTTTGCTTCTTTTATCTTTTCCTTTTTCTCCTGAATCTCCTTTACCCTTCCGATAACCTTCCCCCCGTCATTCATCAATCTGTAGCCGGTTTTTAATACCCCGGCGAGCACTTCAACGCCAACAATCGCCGGTCCGCTGTTGCGGAAGATGCATTTGGGCAGCAGTTCTATCTTGCAGGGAGTTATCAGATGCGTCTTTTTTACCTTCTCCTTCTCCTCCTTCACCCAGAGATCATAATCCTCAAGCAGCGTGTAGATGATATTGGATTCAAATATCTTTAAGCCCTTGTCATGAATAAGCTCCCTTGCAGCATTCGATACGGGAGTATTGAAGGCAAATATAACTCCCAGCAGGGGCTTCTCCGTCCCGACGGCATCCGCTTCAATAACGTCCTCCTTCACAACATTCCCGACCGTCCCTTTTCTGATCGGGACTTTATGGTCGGAAAGGATCTTTATAATCGCCTCAAGTGAACCGATCGTGTCGGCTTTAATAATAACGCCTGAAACATCAGAAACTATTTCAATGCCGGTTACTTCCTTCCTAACAACCTCCTTTAGCTTCTCCGTCAATCTCTCTTTCCTTACTTCCCTGCTTTTTATCTTTTCTAATTTTTTTAAAAAATAGATATCAAGATTAAAAGTTTTCATATAATACCCGATATCGGCAAATTCGGGATCCACTACATAAACGGGCGCGCCTGAGAGCGCCTCCCCCAACCCCTGAGCAACTATCTTGATCCCCGAGGCGGCAAATACCTCATCCACGTTCTCCGGATTCAGCAGCGCCCTGGCGGAGGTTACTATCGGCTCCTTTGCCCCGACCACCAAAGTATCGCCCTTTCTCAATCTCCCGTCATAGATTATCGTATCGATCGTCGTTCCCAGACCCCGCTCCTCCTTTACCTCCAATACCACCCCCCTCCCGGGGGTGTCGAGAGAGACCACCAGCTGTTTTCCCATATACTGCTGAGCCAGCCCGATCAGCACCATCAACAGTTCGGGAACACCGTTTCCTGTCTTTGCGGATGTGGGGATAATTGCCACCATCTTGGTGAAATCCCTGACGTTTGAGTAAAGATCAGCGTTAAACCCCTGTTCTGACAGGTCACTGACCAGTTTATAGAATCTCTTATAGAACTCTTCTTTTACATGAGCTATCTGTTCGTCTGGGGGGGTGTTTAACCTCCAGCCTGTGATTTTATCTATTTTATTTGCGGCGACAACAAAAGGGGTTTTATGCCCCTTTAATATCTGAATTGCTTCTATCGTCTGGGGCATCAAACCCTCGTTTAGGTCAATTACCAGTATCGCCAAATCCGCAACACTTCCGCCGCGCTTCCTTAGATTTGTAAATGCTTCATGCCCGGGGGTGTCGACAAAAAGCAAGCCCCTCAAAGTTATCTTCAAATGTAATTTTTCCAGTAATCCACCGCAGACCTTTCTTATCGTTTCGATCGGGATTTCGGTTGCACCGATGTGCTGCGTTATTCCTCCTGCTTCATGCTCCGCAACCCTTGTCCCCCTGATGTGGTCCAACAGCATGGTTTTTCCGTGATCCACATGCCCCAATACCGAGATAATTGGCTGACGGGTTTGTTTCATCCTTAATATTATTTTAAAATTAAGAAAAAAGAATTATAATCATAGAGTTTCCCCCTACCTATCAGGTATTAATTCCTTAAGCACCTCCAGAACCTTTTCTAACGGCATCCCGATGCTTTTACTTATCTCGGTAGGGGAGCATTTCCCTGGAATCTCTTCTCTTTGTGCTAAAATCTGCATCACGGCTTCTTTTGGTGTTGTATAATAATAATGATACCCAACTTTATATCTCCCCAGAACTCCCTTTTCAACCAATGCGTTTAATAGATTTGCGGCGTGCGTCCTATGTCCAAGAGCTTTATACTGCCCCTTTAACGCTTTTGCCGCTTCTTCTGCAGTAAATGGTTTTTCATGGGCTAAGATAAATTCACTAACCACCTGCTCTCTTTTTGTTAATCTTTGCTCTTGACCCATTTTCAAAACCCCCTTCTGAAATTCACTGAGTCTTGCTAAAAATAGATTTCTCAGTTGGTCATCTGCCAAATAACTTGATAACAACCCTGCAATTTTTTCTCCTTTCTCATCCATACCCTTCAATATTGATGACAGCATGTCTATGTTGCTCATTTTTGGTTTTTAATTTCACATCTTTAAATACATTGTTACAGTTGTTACAACAGTTGTAACAAATGCCACATTCAAAATATGGTTTTTAGATACTCCCTAAACAGGGCATCCTCCATTATATACACACCCCTACCATTTTTTTTTACCTTATTTTCCCTCTGCATCCTACTTAGTGCAGTTCTTACGGCACCGGCAGAAATCCCGAAATTTCCCCCTGCATGTTTCTCTATTTGAGATGTCGTGTTTCTCCCAGTAGAGATTATATGTAAAATCTTTGAATTAGTGTCTCCAAGTTGCCGGGTTTTCTGATTCCATACCTTGGCAGCAATGTCATGCATTATGCTGTCATAGGATGCATCGTACACCGCTGTTGTCACCTTATCATTAATTGCGTTTTCAAACAGATGATAGCAGAATTCCTGAATATAATATGGTTGTCCTTGGGTTGTTTCAATAATTCGTTTAATGACATCGGGATCAAATTTAATACCAGAACTCTCCAAGGGTATTAAAATAGCATCTCTTGCTTCGTTATCGTTCAGATTACCCAGGATGAGAGGCTCAAAAAACCTTACTAAAGGACCATGAGCAACCTCAAACTGTTCAAAGAGATTGGCACCGGTTACAACGCACATAACTTTTACTCCGTCATCGATAGATTCCATTAATGCGTTTCTCAGGGTCAGAATAATTTGCTTTCTCTTTGTTTTGCTCTCAGTGATGGTGTCTAAATCGTCTATAAATAACACAATTCCTTTATAGTCCTCTTTAAGTTCGTTCCAAACTGTTCTTAATCCAATCCTTAAATCGAATTGTGGAGTTAGATTATCTTCTTTTTGTATTGATGCGCCAAAACCAAATGCCTGAATACCCGTGAGTTTGTCAACCTTTGATTTCACTCTCTTGAAAAATGGCATGCCCTCTTTCAACTTTATTTCATCTGCGATTGACTTTGAGATTGTGTTGACAAAAACTGCGATTGAATCTGTGTTTGGTGAAACAATTTTACAAACAAAGCATTTCTCGCCCTCTGCGGTTTCTTTGAATTTCTTTAGCAGGGAGGTCTTACCAGAAGCCCAGTCGCCTATTATGGACATATGCATTGGTGTTCCTGCTATTGTCTGTTTTATGTTCTTCTTGAATATGTCTTCCTCCCTCTTCCTCCCAGCAAAATACGGTGGATACAGCCCACTTCCCGGTGTAAATGGATTTGATGCCATTTCTGTCATCTTTATCTTTTTAGATTAATCAAATTAAGTAATAACAACATTAACCCTCTTCCCATTCTCGTCATAAAATCCAACTCCATGATCATGGGTTATACTCTTCCAACTCACCAAGTTTCCCTTAACCTGCGGCTTTCTTCTCTCTCTCGGAGTGCCGCCAGTTACAGCATGAATGCCAAAAACAACCCTCACCCCCGGAAAATAACCCTTTGCCATGGTTGCAGTAGATCTAAAGAATCGCAAATCCAGATCGCTTGGCTTTGGTGACCCTCCCGGATGCGTATGTATCTGCACGAGCAATTCCGGCGAACTTCCCCTCTCTGATGCTATACACTTTAACATATTCGGTACGAAGGTCCCCATTCCCACCGGGCTTGATTCGCTAACCACCATCTCCGTTGAAAATTGATGAACCATATCCGGTAAAGCATCCATTCCGGATAGAGCATAAACCACTTCAATATCCTCCTCATTTGGTCTGAACACGCCCTGCGCTAAAATCTCCATGCTTGAAATAATGGATGCAGGGAGATAAATTCCTCCCTCTTCGAGCACCTTAGTTTTTGGAATTTTTTTCTCTGAGACCTTTTTAATTCTCTCTTGTTTTTTCTCTATTACAACATCCCAAGCCCCTGTAAGGTCTAACTCTATTTCTCGCATTTTAACGCTCCATTAACACTTCATTTTTGTCCCATAAATGTCTCAAATTCTTATCAGGATTTGTACATTTTAATTATTATAGGGTCGCTATGTAACTATAACCATTGAATTACGCAAAAATAAATAAAAAAAGGATCAGGTTAGCTACTTTTTTATATGTATTATCCCTTTTTGTGTCAATACAACTATCCCCACTACAATTAATATCACCAAAATTGCAAGTACAAGTATCCAACTCATAGGGATCTCTGGCATTTCTTGTTCCACCCCTGATTCATCTTTGCCCACCACAGTAACTGTTTCACTCTTCTGTTGTATATCATGCTGACGGTTATTCTCGTCTATCACTATTCCGTAAAGCCGTATATCTTTCTTTCCTTCTTCATTTGCTTTCAAACTCAATGTGTGCGTTTTCATTCCCGCACCTCCGCCAAGATTCAATTCATAAGTCACTGCACCACCACCCATGCTCTTTACTGAACCAAAACCCTCCATAATATCAACACCTGAAGGAAGATAAACCGTGATGTATGCCTTTCTTGGTTTGAAATCCATATTCACAAAGTTTGCCCTTACCTCAAATGCTTCATCAACTTTTGGTTTTGTTTTGTCAAAGGTCACATGCATTGTAACATCCACTCCTGAGGAGGGTTCTGGTTCATCTGATAAAGTATAGTTACATTTTCCCTCCACAACCCCCCTGTTCTGCCATTCACCATTATGGCATTCAAAATAGGTTATGTTGATACATTTTGTTTGACCTGATGTGCATTCTGGTTTTTCTGATTCAGGACAAATTTCTTTGCAGGCGTCATCAGGGCATTTCTGTAAAGTTGTTGTACATTCGCTCCATCGTTCAGTGACACAGGCTTGTGAACCGAGGCAGCCGTTTGACGCCACACATGATTTGGTTTGCCCATTCTCACACACGGGACATATCTCACTTTGTAGGATACATGTATCATCAAGGCATTTTTTCAATGTAGTTGTGCATGCCCCCCATTGGCCATTGGTGCAAGTTTGTGAGCCATCACAGCCATTTGTCGAACTGCACATTTGGGTTTGGCCATTCTCACACACAGGACATGTTTCAGTTTGTGAGATACATGAACCATCAGAGCATTGCTTTAGTGTTGATGTGCATGCCCCCCATTGGCCATTGGTGCATGTCTGCGATCCTTGGCAGCCATTTGTCGCATTACAAACTTGAGTTTCACCATTGTTGCATCCACAATCAGTCGGGCAGGGAGAATATGTCTCTCCGCTGTCACAATAACTATCACCGCAGTATGGATCAGTAAGTCTGCACACATTGTGAACACAGTAGTTATTCAGGCATTCTGAGTCGTTGCTACATGATTCACCATCTGGCTTTTTGCGGTGGAATGTATTATCCGCGCCAATGGCATATATTACGCCGTTGATTGTGGCAATTCCGTACGCCGGATCAGGCATTAGATCTAATGTTTCCCATGAATCAGCTTGAGGATCATAGCCATAAGCTGTATCCCCTGGTCCAAGAACATATATTATGCCCTTGAATACCGGAGATCCAGAACTACCTAACCAATGCTGCGGGCTTGGCATTGGTGCTAATCCTGTAGCCCCCCAAGTATTAGTTTCGGGATCATACACTTCAACTACATCTAAAAGCTGTGTTTTCTCTCCACCTATTATATAGATCTTCCCATTATAAACCGCGGTGGTTCCATGATTCCTTGCGGTTGGCATAGGGCTCTTAGAAGACCAACCTCCTTCCTCAGAATATTCAAAGACATGATCCCTGTAATTGCCCCACCATCCTCCGAATACATATATTTTGTTGTTAACACTTGCAGCAAACTGGCCGATAGGGTACTGAGGTATTGATGGACCCGTTGACCAGGTGTTGCTGTCTGGGTCATAAATGAAGTGATCGCCCTTGTAAGCTCCATTCTCCCATCCGCCAATGGCGTGGATCTTTCCGTTTATAACCCCGCAAAATAATACTGCTCTTGGTGCAGGTAAGGGTGCCAAAGTCCCTCCATGATTGGTATCTGCTTCCCAAGTGTCGGTGGCTGGATTATATCTTTGGACTGTGTTCATGCTCAACCCAGAACTATCCCCTCCAATGATATATATATTTCCATCCACTACCGCGTAACCAAAGGCACCTACATTAATGGGCATGGGGGTCTTTTCAATCCAGTCGATAGATTGTGCTGCAGAAACCGAATTTGAAAAAAGCAAAATTAATAAACTGTAAATGAATATATTTTTTAATCCATGAGACATATATTCTGTTTTATTTGTTTTATTAGTCTTGTTTTTCATTTTGTATGATATTTATGGAATCAATATATAAAACTTTAATTGGGTACAACAATCTTCTTCTAACTTAATATAACCAATGAGTTATGAAAAGATGTAATTAAGGCACTTGCAAAACTCTTGCTTCTTTCATATGTATCCAGTATCCCCTACCGGGCACTATATCCGTTAAACCACCATACCAAATCCCTCCGTAATACGCACTATAACTCCAGCCACCCTCGTAAGTAAAGATCTTGTCGTATGAGTTATTTATCGACGTCAACGCCTCAAATACATGGATCGTTTCATTTGACGACCACCCTATCAGATTCCAGCCCTGATTGAGCGAGATGTTTTTATCGGGTATATATCCAACAAGGGTTAGATTCTCCGCCCCTTTCATATGGATCCAATATCCCCTACCGGGCACCATATCCGTTAAACCACCATACCAAATCCCTCCGTAATACGCACTATAACTCCAGCCACCCTCGTAAGTAAAGATCTTGTCGTATCTCCCTTGTATTGGGGCCAATACATCCCATAAAGAAGTATCTTCCGGTTGGAGGGGGGTTGATATAAGATTCCAACCTTGTGACAGTTGAATTATGTAAATAAAGATTTGCGCACACTCAGAGCCATTGCATAGATGGTTACGTCCATCAAATTCTATGTCATCCAGATATATCGTACCGTTCATTTCTTGCCATTCCCATACAATTTGGAAATAAGAAAGGTTAGTAATGTTAACTCCTTGCACTTCAAAATCTTCCAGCGGTATAACAACTTTTTGCCAGAAAGATGTGACTGGGACATAGTCCTCTATATCCACAAACTTTCTTATAAATCCATCTGATAAATAAATGTTTGGTTTTTCACCGCCGATAGATCCTTTAATATAGAATGATAAAGTATCATAACATGACGCATCCAACCACATAAGATCTGTCCCCGATCCAGCCCAAGCGGTTCCCGTCACTCCGCTGTATGATATACGGTAACCGGTACCTGTATCACCATATGCGTTCTCTTGATCATAGGATGTATTTATAGTTGCCCCGCCACCAGTAGAAGTCCAGAGCGACCCGCTTAATCCATTTTCACCCACCATGTCATTGAAATTATCCACCACGATAGGAATGTGGGGGATATACTCAAACTTGATATCATCCAAGTATATTGTCCCCGCACCACTACTTATCCTATTTTCAAAGTTTACATTAAAGTTGTCCATGCTGGACCAGCCAGTAACTCTGGTGAATGCTGTTAGGGGGATTGTTACCTTCTGCCATGAGGTTGTGATACCATCTGGGAGATATTCACCGATGACAATTTTTGTCTCGTTAAGTGATTCGTCTCGTAGACCAACTCTGGCTATTTCACCACCGGCAGATCCTTTAACCATGAAACTCACTGCATTGTAAGTTGTGAGATTTGCCTGCTTTAGTAAAGAGTAGTATCCTGCATAACTGTTCGCTGCTGACACATTATAGCCCAAGCGTATATAGCCCCCCTCATGATACACCAGGATAGAGCTACCGGAATCTTCACCAAAAGGTCCAGAATTTCCACCTAATATGTTGACAGGATTGGTGTCAGCAAAATCATCCACCAGCAGGTAAGGATGTTCGTTGATCTGGAAGCGATAAGTAGTGTAGGGAATGTCAACAGGGTCCGTGGCTACATTGCCAGTAGCATCTGTTGCCTCGATGTAGTATCGCACTTCCGTTCCAAGCGGCTGCCCCGGAACTGAAGCGCTGAAGGTATTGTCACTGGCAGCCATAGACACATTGATGAAAGTATGTCCCGCATCCAGGCTGTAGAAAAGGTAAACATCAGATATGATGGCATCGTCTGTTACCTGGGTCGTAACTGTATAAGGGCATGTTGTGTTGCGGGTATCATGCAGAACAGCAGTTGTGTTAATAACAGTGGAACTAATAAAAGCGACTCTATCAACAGACAGGTTAATCGACTCGATGGGATCGCCAACAGACGACCACGCAACACTGATTACATCCTCACCAGTGAAAGTTACTAAATTGGTTATCTCCCATCGCTGTGAAAAGGACGAGAGGGGGATGATGAATTGTCTCCACTCAGAGGAAGTTGTAAACACAAACTGGTGAAAGTCGGAACTGTTCAATTGCCTTACTGCTTTGGTCTCAATGCTGACTCGATAACTTTTGCCATCTCCCCTGGCAAAGAATGTAAGGGCAGGATACTTGCTGACATCAATGGGTAAGTCATTTGGGTTAAGCGTCCTCGTTACGCCCCCCCATCCATTAGTGCCAATATTTCCTGTTATATCGGCGCAGCCGGATAGAGGGTATTCGTTTGAAATTTGATCTGCAACTTGAGAACAGTTTGGTAAATCTAATGTAACAGATGAATTTCCTCCAACAGCACTGTCCTCAAAGGAGAACCAGACCCCACTTCCCACGTAGACCTTATCAAAGAAATTGTTAATCTGAATATCGATCACGCCATCAAGAATGTTGCCAAGAGGTAATTCCACAATGTTGAAACCGGGCTCCAATGTTACATTATATGTAAAAGGAACATTACCCTCCCGGTCACTGGAATATCTCACAAAACCAGAGAAATTTACTGTTTGAGCCTGCTTCAGCCAGCTTTGCACACTCATCCTGACGGTGTTGCCAGCCAATTCAGCTGACTCGATTAACACAGTAGGAGCGTCTGGCTCTGCAGTATTAGCGAAAGTAACTGTCCAACCCTGATCAAATTCGGAGAGATTTTCCAGTGCCCTCCGTAGCAGGAAGTACGCCTCTTCTGAAGATGACGACCAGATCTGGAAGTTGAACACGTAATCGTAGGAATGATTCTCAGATGTAGGGTATTGATGCGTAAGTAAATGTGAATCAACTGTAAAGGTTTTTGCATCCTCGTCAACGAAAACTACAAAGATGAAGCCCTCCTCCACAAGTTTGTCTTTTGTCATTGAGACATACCAGAACCATGGCGTATCTGTCGTTCCTGAAATGATGTCTGGCAGAGGAACTGCAGCAGCCGTTTCTAATGTGTAATCATGGAATCTGTTACATATGACATAGTCATGATCGTAGGTTATATCTATTGTCTTTGTGGCAAATACAGTAGCCTTGTTAAGAGATGTTTCAGAGTCAATGAAATCTACCGCAGCCGCATCTACGGCATTGGAGCCGACATCAAACGGTCCTGATGGCACAAAAGAAACGGCTTCCGTACCTGCAGGTCCTTCAGTTGGAATGATGTCTGTTATGTTAACCAGTGGATCGGATTGAACTTGCATGCTGCGTGTGCTTTCAGAGGATTCGCTTACCAGGGAAAATGTAGATCCGCCATTTTTTAATATCTTTGTTTTAGCAATAGGGGCAGGAGCCTTGTTCGAATTAGAAAGATTTGAGAGTGTATAAAAATAGCTGGGCTCGATGTTCATCAAAGGCATTGATTCTATGCCTCCGCCACCTCCGCCGCCAGTCTTTGCAGTTCCATCAACACCCTGATACGTGCCTGAACTAGGGGGTGGACTAGGAGGGGTTATAACCGGATTGGAAGCCGAGGTCGTAATACCATCCCCCATAAGCATAGGTACATATAATATCGGAGGTTGTGTTGGTGTCGGAGTTGGTGATAACTCCTTAGTATCATCATCAAGTTCATCCGGAAGAGCAAGCTCAATAATTACGATAACAATCTTGATTACGATGGGTATCCACCAGGCAAGTGTACCATGGGGATCTACAAATATCGCAGGATTGTTCTGTACGTATGAGTACCGATTCATGCTCAAAGGGTTATAAACCTTTCCAGCGAGTAAATCTTTAGTATTGAATCTTCCAACATCGGCATCATAGTACCTTGTTCTGTAGTAATACAGATCGCTTTCACTTTCATATTCCCTTCCCGTAAATGTATAAGGATTTACCACATCTCCGGTCTGATTTATGATACTCCCAAAAACATCATAGTCATAAGTCGCTACCACCGCTCCGCTAGAATTTGTCAATCCACTCACGCTTCCCAAGGCATCTTTTTGATAATAATAACTCAAACCATCTCTATCCATACTGATCCAGTCATCAATCCCTGCGCTAGTATAGCGGGCGAGAGTATCACCCGCGCTGTTGCTCTCTACAATCACATTAAAGCCATCGTAGAAATAATAGATTGTTTCCCCGGAAGTATCCGTTTTGCTCAGACGCCTGCCGTCCGGGTAGTAGGTGAATGTGTTGGTGCTGCCATCCAGGAAGGTTATTGAGATCAGCCTGTTCTGGTGGTCATATGTGTAGTTTGTGGTTCCTGCTTCGTCGGTTTTGCTGATAAGATTGCCATTGTTATCCCAGCCATAGATCACCATCCCGGCACTCAGGAGTCTATCTTCATCATCGTATGTGTAGTTTGTAACTTCGGTTGCATTTGTCAGTGTTAAACGATTACCATAAGCATCGTATGTATAATTGATAGTTGAATTGTCCGTGTAAGTAACGCTGGTTAATTGATAGAGATTATCGTAGGTGTATGCTGTTTTGTCGCCATTGTTCTCAGTCATGCTTATACGATTACCATAAGCATCGTATTCATAAGTGTAACTTGAGAGAATCTCTCCAGAGGAGTTCTTGTTCGTCAGTGATAGAAGTCTGTTAGCTTCGTCATAAGTGTACATGGCATACACACCGTTGTGATAGTCTTTTCTTATCGGTCTGCTTATGGAGTCATAAGTATAATTGGTTGTCTGCCCTAAAGGATTGGTCAGGATGGTAAGGCGATTTGCTTCATCGTAAGTATAACTGGTGACGCCGCCATCAGGGTCAGTCATACCGATGCGATTGCCAACATCATCATAAGTATAGTTGATAGACTTGCCGAAAGAAACATAGTTTACCCTGGTTACTCTATTTAGAGCATCGTACTCATATTCCACACCCACATTGGAATTGTTCATGCTGAGCATATTACCTGCATTATCATAGGTGAATGTGCTGTCAAGATAACTGATTAGATTACCGTGGTTATCATATTCATAGGTTGTGGTGAAGCCGTTAGCATCCGTTTTGTTAGCTGTATATCCAAACTCATTGTAACCATAAGTCGTGGTATGACTTAATGGATATGTCGCTTTAACCAAATTTCCATGCGAATCGTAATCGTAGGTTGTGATATCCCCATTTGCGTTAGTGATGCTCATCAACTTATTAAACGCACCTCCATAAGTGTAAGTGGTTGTATGGTTCTCTGCATCAGTCACGGTCAGGAGATTGCCCATTGAGTCATAAGTATATGCAGTCGTATTGCTATCTTCATCAGTGAAAGCGATTAGATTATTATTTTCATCCCAGACCATCGTAGAGTAGTTCCCAAGCGGATCTTCAACAGCAGTGATGCGGCCCTCGGAATCGTACACAAAGTGCGTGGTTTGGTTATAATGCTCGAGAGTATCAGTCATTGTTGTTGTCCCATTCCCCAAATCATAGGAAAATGATCTAGTGATAAACTCATCGGTAACGCCGACCACAGAACCATCGAAGTATGTGATGGTGGCCATATTTCCAAGAGCGTCAGTAATGCCAGTCAGGTAGTGGTCGGAATCATATCCATAATTCATTGTGTTTCCAAGTGGATCTATTATGCTAATGAGGTTGTTGTTGACATCATACTGGAATTGGACAGATCTGGCTGGAGTAATATTGAAGTCAGTGATATTAGTAAGCCTGCCATCAGCATAATCCAACTTCACTTGCCTGCCTGAAGCATCAGTGATAGTGGTTAGAAGCATGTCCGAGTTATAAGTAAAGTTCAAAACGTTGCCGTTGGGATCCTGCATCTTTGTCACCCTTTTATGAACAGGAGAATCAAAGTAATACTTCAGTCCATCCCTGGTCTGCAATACATACTTACCTGGCTGATATTCTTGAAAAGTGTTATATGTATCTACAGGAGGCAGGAAAGAACCATTGCTCTTAATGAACTTATCAGCCCGACCATTCCCCCACACGACGATGACATCTCCACTTTCAACCCGTGTATAGAAGATATTATAGCTGAGTTGCCAACCGTGACCATAATGACCTGCAAAATCATGCCAACCACTGTTATAGCTCATGAACATCTCTATGGAACCCCCTCTTCCAGGGGTACGCAAGATATAAACGGGATGGAAAAGGTTACCACTATAAGTGTTGATGTAAGTATTAGAAGGTGCGGGTACATTGATCTGCGCGTTATGGTTTGATCGCACTACTGAAGTCTCACTAATCGATTCAGCATCAACTCCCTCAACACCAATATCGATGCAATCACCCAAACTCAGCAAACCCACAATCAAAAATACATGCAAAATTTTTTTTGTTTTCATTTTCATTTTTTGTTCTAAAACATTAATTATTAATATTTACACATTTTATACATAAAAAGGCAAAATTTTCAAAATTAAAAATCGTTATGTGAGAATTGGTTTATAACTTTTACAAAAAAAGTTATAAGTTATATATGGGCGGTAAAACATTTAGACAATTCACAATAAAATTATACATTATTATTGTTTTATTATAATATTTTGGTTGGAAAACGAACTGCTAAGCGGATTTTTTATTTATTTTCAAATTTTTTGCATTGAAATTTTAGTTAATTTTTTAGTTATATCTTATTCATTATTCAAAAATGAAAAAACAACTAACCTCTTTTGACCTGTATGTGCTTGCAGGGGAATTAAATGACATGCTGGAAAATGCCCGCGTAAATAAAACCTATCAGATCGCTGAGAGGGGGTTGAAGATAAAACTGCACACTTCCGGGGGATCAAGGGATTTGATCATTACTCCGGATTATGTGTGCGTTTCAAAGTATTCCCGTTCCGTGCCCATGCAGCCGACGTCATTTGCAATGCAGCTGAGAAAGCATCTTGAGGGGGGATTCATCAGAAAAATTT
>Ga0209636_10002211_pt1 | contig 19808 bp, 16 predicted proteins | sample DeeMarSWOR152_54_FD_187464 | JGI IMG/M metagenome (GOLD analysis project Ga0209636, IMG submission 187464) | Marine sediment microbial communities from White Oak River estuary, North Carolina - WOR-1-52-54 (SPAdes) (version 2) | ecosystem: Environmental > Aquatic > Marine > Intertidal zone >... | reverse complement strand
TCCCACTCAGAGGTCGATACGGCTCAAAGCTCTAGAGATCTACTCAGCAACCGCGTCGACCGATACGGTCCAAGTTCGAGGCGCCACCTCCTTCAACTTCTTCGAGTGAAAGATCGAAACCCTCCTCTTCAACTCTCTGCATCGAGTCTCGAAAGCGCTCGACACTTCTTGAACAGCCTTTTCCTCACGGCCAAAACCGTAGAAATGAACGATTCCATCTTTCCTGAGCAAAGCGAGTGCCACATCCAGATAATCCATCGCGTCATGAGGAAGGTTCATAACCACTCTGTCCATGGAGCCGGGTCTTGAGGAGAAGACCTGGCGGGCGTCCCCCAAGTATTGATGTACTAAGTCGTCTACCTTGTTCAAGGCCACGTTCCTCTTCAGATAGTGAAATGCTTCAGGGTTTAGCTCAGAGGCATGGACACACTTGGCTTTCCCCATCTTCGCTATCAGGATTGAGTAGGGCCCCACGCCGGCAAACACGTCTGCCACAGTCTCTCCGCTCCGCACCTGACGAGCAACCCTCAGCCTCTCACCTGAGAGCCTCGGCGAGAAGAAGACTCGCCTCACATCCAGCTCAAAAATGCATCCATTCTCCCTGTACCTCGTCACTGTGTTCCCAGAACCAGCGGCCACCTCGAACTTCCCAACCCTGTACCTCGTCGAGATCGGCCCTCTCTTGACGAGCACTGTCTCAACACTTCTGTTCAGCCTTTTGACAGATTCCGCGATCTCCTTCACATGCGGCTCCAGCTCTTCCCTAAGCTGAACTACGGCCACGCCTCCTATCACGTCATAGGACCTGGGCACCAGAGCCAGAAGAGAAGAGTCGATATTCTGGCTCAGCAAGTCCTTCAGACTTCCATGCCTCCTCTCCCTCGGCCTCAGCTCCGCCTCTGTGAGACGGATCTCGATGCTTGACAACACGCTTCGAAACTCCTCTTCGCTCGCACCGTCAGTCACAGGAATCAAGACATACTCTCCAACAGACGCTGTATGGTGGCCGAGGTCGAGCAGACCTGCACGCCTGAGATTATCAATCGCATTCTGACAGGAATACTTATGGACCTGAACAGCAGGCGTCCTCAACCTCGACCCCAACTCCTCCGGAAGCGAAGCCGGCAAGACGACTTTTAGCCCCAAACATGGGCGATGATCTCAGCCACAGAGGTGGAAGCTGTTTCCATTTCAATCTTTACCAACTATTGTCAATCAGCGGAGATATGTGGCGCGCCTGGAGGGAGTTGAACCCTCGACCTTTCCGCGACCAAGCCGTCGTATCGGATTAAGAGTCCGACGCTCTACCTAGCTGAGCTACAGGCGCGAAGTAGACTGTGTGAACTTTCGCACGAGTACGTCTTAAGATTTTCTCTTCCAAGAACTTGGCCAATATCCATAAAGCATTCTTCTTCGCGCATGGATCCAAATGCGCGCGATCAGTTCTAGTCGATCACAGCCGCGATACGCCAATCTCAAAACCCGCATTGACCCTGATTGAACCGATGCCCAAAGGCTTCTTTCGCTGCGACCCATATGTCATCGCTGCTGTCTCAATAGAAGAACGCATCACGCGGAGGAAAACGTTTTAGAGATGTCGCATCTGCTGGGCGGAATGATGGCCAAGAACTCTCGCTTCGATCGATCGATCGTGAACAGAGGAGTCCTATTCAGCCTCAGCCTATTCCAGTTCCTGACGTTTCTAAGAAGAGGGGTCTTCTACTCATTCATGTACATTTACCTTTTCAGCCTGATCGGCAACGTAACTTCGACCGCCGCGCTCGGAACACTTAACATGATTGCATCCACCGTGGGTCAAAACCTTCTTTGGGGACGCATCTCAGACCGCTACCGAACAAGAGCCAAGCTTGTGGTTCTCGGAGAATTCATCGCCGGGTTCTTCTACGTAGCGGTCTTCTTGATTCACAGGTCTCTTATGGACGCGGGAACCAACTACGCCGCTGGACTTTCTATCGTCTTCGGCCTCTCCGTCCTTGAGTTCTTCTGGTCTATGTCTGATGTCGGCTGGGCAGCCCTGCTGACAGACATAACGACACAAAGAACCAGGGGCAGCCTTGTAGGTGCCTTGAACTTCGTGGGATCGATCGGCCGAATGACAGGCATCATCTTCGCTGGCTTCCTCTATGAAGGAGGTCTCGGCTTCAGGCAAGGCAATATCTTCTACGTTGTGACAGCGATGCTATTCACCGGCGGAACAATTATGTCCTTTACGTCTAGATTCTTCAAGCCTAATTACTCCGCGACATTTAGACAAGAGAACATTCATGAAGAGATCAAGGACGTCTACGATCAGGACTCAAACGGTGAAGTTTATCGATGGTTCTTGGTTTCTTTGATTGTTGTTGTTTTAGGCGTCACCTGCGTCTCCCAGGTCTTCTTGCTCTTTCTGCAACTGCCCGACGGGCTGAGCGCCAGCGACGAGGCTGTAAGCCTGGTTCTCACCGCCTGGACGATGGGCGGTATGCTAGCGAGCCTCGTGGCCGGGAAACTTTCAGACAGGCTGGGCAGAGTCAAACTCATCTTGTGCGGGCTAATTTTCTCAGCTATCACGCCTCTCCTCTACGGGGTCGTCCACGAAGTAGTTTCGATGGCAATAGTCTACGGGCTGAACGGAGCGGCATTCTGGACACTCCAGACAGTTGGCTTCACGCTAGCGGGAGACATCATTCCTGCCGATCGGAGGGGACGCCTGTTCAGTCGATACAACGCAGTGATGGCTCTGAGTTGGGGTCCAGCAGGGTTCCTAATAGGCGGGCCCCTGGCGGATGCCCAAACAGAGATCCTAGGCGTTCCGCGGTACATGGCCTACACCAAAACATTCCTTGCTTCCTCCGTGTTAGTCGGAGTTGGCACAATCATCTTCTTCTTCAATGTTGGAAGGCGGCTCCAGCGACAGAAATCAAACGGATTGTGAGAGGCCAGAGCTGGAGCCTCGGGCGGGATTCGAACCCGCGACCCGCAGCTATCTCGGGTCTGGCTTACGAGGATCAGCCCCAGATTGTGTCTGCTGCTATGCCAGGCTTAGCTACCGAGGCCTGTTGGTTGCGCGCGCGACGAGGATTTATTTCTTTGCGGAGTGGAGATGACAACGCGAAGAGTGCTCATCGCGCGCCCGGCTTGTGCAAGAAGCCATGGCTGCAAACACTTATTTCGGCAGCCGGCTTTGTCGCACAAGGTGCCGAGATTCTTGCCGACGCTGTTTGTCGTGATTCCAACTTATTCTGAGCTGAACAACCTAAAGAGCCTCATACCGAAGCTGGAGAATGTTTTCTCCTCCGCTCACATCGACGGCAACATATTGATCGTGGACGACAACAGCCCGGACGGAACCGCAGACTTCATCCGCAGATCAGAAAGAGAGAAGCCCTGCATTCACCTCCTGCTTCGCCCCGGAAAAATGGGCATCGGGTCAGCCTACCGTGACGGGTTCAACCATGTTCTCAAGACATGGAATGTGGACTATGTCAGCCAAATGGACGCCGATGGATCTCATCCCCCCGATCTGATTCCAGAAATGATCAAGAAGCTGGAGGAAACAGGAGCTGACGTCGTTGTGGGCTCAAGGAAGATCTCGGGAGGTAGGACGGAAGGTTGGCCGTGGAGGAGAAGAGTGACCAGCTGGGGAGCCAATCTCCTAGCTCGCACGATGGCAGGCGTTGGGATCAAGGATTCAACGTCAGGCTACAGGATGTTCAGAGCTTCGGCTCTTAAACGGATCGACTTGGCTTCGAGTCAAGATGGCTACTCCTTCCAGGTTGAGATGATCTTCAAGGCCAAGAGGTCGAGCCTCAAAGTTGTGGAGGTTCCTTTCACCTTCATAGACAGAAGGCAAGGCAGATCGAAGCTTAGTTCGCGAGAGATAGGCGGCTTCGCCTGGGCCACTTTGAAGTTGTTCCTCGCCCGTATTGCGAGGGATTGATCACCTTGAAGCTATCCGACGTAGGGGAAAAGAAGCTGGTTGAGTACATCCTCTCAAGAATAGGAATTCCTGAGGGGCTGGTTCTGGGTACAGGCGACGACGCCGTGGCCTTCGACTTCCAAGGAACACTCGTCGCCACGGTAGACATGCTGGTTGCTTCCACCGACATACCTCCTGCTATGAGTATGAAACAGGCCGGCAGGAAGGCGGTCACAATGAATGTGAGCGACCTTGCATCCAAGGGAGCTACACCCAAGTTCTTTCTGATATCTTTGGGTCTGCCCGGCGAGACACCCCTGGAGGATTTCAAGCAGCTGTGGGAGGGGGTGGAGGAAGCTTCACGATTCTATGGTGGAAGGATAGCTGGGGGAGACACAAATGCCTGCAGAGACATCGTTGTAAATTGCGTGGGACTCGGACAGAGCGACAGGCCCCTCTCCAGAAGAGGGGCGAAGCCCGGAGACATAGTGGCCGTAACCGGAAGATTCGGAAGAGCTGCTGCGGGGCTAAGGGTCCTGCTGGAGAAGATGGACGATTCGTTGAAGCCAAAGCTTACTCAAGCAGTTCTGGAACCCAGAGCGAGGCTTCAAGAGGGGCTGGCGCTAGCAAGGAGCGGTGCGGCCACGGCCTGCATCGACTCCAGCGATGGCCTGGCGATCTCTTTGCACGAACTGTCAGCTCTAAGCCACGTGGGCTTCCGCATAACCTCCCCTCCAGTTGACGAGCTGACCCGAGATTTTGCGCAGAGAAACCGTTTGCCCCTTACGGACCTAGTCTTCCACGGTGGAGAAGAATACGAGCTTGTTGCCACTGTGACTCCGGACCGATGGGAGGTAGCTAGCAGGTCTGTCAACTTCGCCGGAGGGGAACTGATACCCATTGGCAGGGCAACAGAGATGCGAGAAGGGATAAAGGTGGTCTGGCAGGAAACTCTGGTTTCACTTCCCCGAAGAGGCTGGAACCACTTTTCACGACAGGGCAAATCTCCCTAAAATGGATGAATTGGTACACGTAAGCCCAAACGATGAGCCCAGCGTTTTTCAGTCCTCTCCACACCTACCGACTCAGGAGAAAGCCCTGCCCGCTGTGGCGGCATCGCACGCCTTTCAGTTCACGGTTCCAACAGTCTAACGATCTGAATGCTTGAAAGTCCAAGAAAACCTGAACTCTATGACTATAAGTCGCTCTTACGGCATCCGCTGTGGTGAGATCTCACGGCCCTCCTCGTGCGTAACCGGTGGCGAAAGACCTTGCCGTTGCAGGGAGTCACCGAGAGCCGCGGAACAATTGTTAGGGGGCATGTGTGGCCCAGCGTTCACCGATATCTTATGGGACCCCATCCTCGATGAACTGCCCAGGGTCATCCCCCAAGCTCGTGGAGGGCTGCTTTTTTTGTCAAGAACCCACCCTGAGTCTTCCCGAATGCTGGTGAGACCCAAAGAGGCGCAAACGCAAGCCTTCTTTGCAGCCACCCTGAACAACAACATTTGGTCGCTCCCTGGTTCTACGTCATGAAGGAAGTGATGCGGGCCCGGCGGGATTCGAACCCGCGACCACCGACTTAGAAGGCCGCTGCGCGGTCGATTGCGACCTGTGCGCTGTCCATGCTGCGCCACGGGGTGAAGCTGCCGACTGTCGAGGGCAGTCCCTTCCTGTGTTTTCAGGCCCAGCATTCGGGGCCAGCGCTTTGGCTATATAAGTATCGGTCATCTTGGAAAACGTCGATTGACCAAGCCGAGGCTGTAGTCTCGCCCAGGTCTTAGTCATCGAAATCGAGCGATGGATATTCGCTGCGAGATCATCGGATGGAGATAATCAGTTCGTTCAGAGATCTCTTCTTCACTACATAAGCGGGAAGATCGAAGAAGGAGTCGACACGAGCGAGTATCGCCGAGTCACTCGTCACAGCCACTCCTGGATCTCTTGCTATGGCGTAGTCTACGCTTTGCTTTGTGGAACAGAGACCTTTCAACCCACGCTCTTCCATTACACTTCTCGTTACCGACGCCAAGTCACCGCTCCGGCTGATCTGAGCGTCATAGTACACCGTGGCTGTCGAAACCGCTAGGCTTCCTAGCGTTTCAGCCATCTCCACGACAGCGTCGAGAGCCTGCGAGCCGAACCTGAACCTCCTATGCACAGCTGCTATATCCCTGATGATCCCGTCGTCACACAGGATGAGGGGCCCTCCAGCCTTGATGCTGAGCAACGTGATAACCACATTGAAACCGTCCACGCTAGCGGCCTGATCCTTCATGGCGCGGGGGCTGATCCTCTTCCCTCTGGTTGATCGGATGTCTCGGTCGGAGAAGACAGATCTGTAAATCGCGTTCCTCTCGGATCTACGAAGCAGATACCTTCCGGCCACAAAGTCAGTAGCTCTCTCCTTGGCGTAACCTCGGTTCAGCAGAAACCGCAGATCATTGGCTGCCTCCCTGAGCCGATCCAATCTGAGGCTGCTCACGTGCATCACGTTTCGATGTAGATTGCTGGGCGCAGAGGAAGAGTGGACGCGGCGCGACGCATGGGGTCATGAATTTGGGTCTCACCCTCCACGGAAACAAAGATCTTGCTGCAGTCGAACTCACCTGAGAGGAAGCCAGTAGCGTTTCTCAGTGCCTCAGCTTCACGATCGCAGAGCTCACCCCATTCTTGGCTGTTCTCGTCGGTGGGGAGCTCAGAGAACACATCCAACACCCTTTTGACCATTGCAGCTGCGTCCTTCTTTCTCTCTGGAATGGCTTTCACGGTTTCCCTAATCGCCGGCCCCATATCTCCGAGGAGGTTTCTCACTCCTCTTGTCAACACAATCTTTGCGGCATTCCTCTTCCATGGTGATGCTACGTAGAGGTACATGGCCCTGGGCTTGGACCGCAGTAGCTTCAGGATGCTCCTGACGTCGTCAACCACCTTAGAGATGTACAGCTCTGCCACCTCGACACCCGCGTCGATTTTTGATACGTCTGAAACCGGCCAGTCCGAGACAGAGGCAAAGCCCCTCTGGCCCAGGCGGCTCCAAGCTTCTTCACATGTGAAGGGAGCAAAAGGAGAGAGCATTTTCACCCAATTCACTAGGAACTCCCTTGCTGCGTAACTGAAACCTTGCATGGATTTCCTTCTGCTGTACCATCTCCAGTCGGACCAGACTTTGTAGAAGGCCTCGTCGCATGCAGCCCTGGTCAACATGTTCTCCAGCGTAGACGTGACCTGCTTCACCCTCGTCTGGAGCCGCGACAGTAACCAGTGATCCATAGGGTCAGCCTCCGAGACGCTCTGGGGCTGAGCTACCTCGTCCACCAGAGCCAAGAAGGCTGTCAGGTTCACCATAGCCTCCTCGGCGCTCTTCTCACGCCAATCTCCGTCATCCATTCTCTCACTGCTCAGGATGAGGGCGCAGCGCACCGCGTCCGCCCCATACTTCTCCATAGCCACGCGGGCAGGGACAAAGACTCCTGTGCTTTTACTCATCTTCTGTCCTTCTATGTTGATCATTCCGTTGACTGAGATCCCCCTCGGCCAGTGCCTCTTCTCGAACAACGCCACATGCTGAAAGAGAAAGAAGGTAAGGTGGTTGGGAAGAAGCTCCTTAGCAGAAACGCGAAGATCAACCGGATACCAGTACAGAAACTCCTCTCGCATCGCTGACAAAAGCTTGGGGTCCAGGCCACTCTTACGTGCAACCTCTTCCACCCCCGCGCTCCCCAAGAAGACGTAGTCAAACACCTCGGGAATCAATCCCTCAGCGGGGACAAGGCCAGCGTTGACGAACTTGCTAATTGTATAGAAGGCATTGTAAATGGTTGAATCACTCAAAGTCTCAACGTTCCAGCTCCTATCCCATGGAAGAGGAGTCCCCAACCCGGTCTTGCGGGCGCAAGGCCACTCCCTGTACCAATCGATTACGTTCGCAAACCAGGAACGAGCCTCCTCAGGAAAGATGTCCATCGAAGCCAGGTGATCCTTCACCCTGGCCTTCCAATCCGGCTTGGAATAATCCAAGAACCACTGATCCCTCAACACCTTTACAACACACTCATCGCCGCTTCGACACACCACTCGTTCCGGAAGCTCGTACATCTTATCCCCGAGACCTATCTCAATCAGTCTCTCCCTCACAGCGTCACGAGCCTCTGCGACAGGCAAGCCAGCGAACTCTCCGCAAGTCTCCTTCGTCACACCGCTGTGGAACTCCTTCGAATACACGATCTTCGTCGCCTCCTCCAGCTTTGGATCAGATTGACCCCTAACCCCAAGCTGCTTGTTCACCTCCGCAGCAGGGAAATCGCCGAAACCCTCGACGGTAATCAGTGAGATCGGCTCAATGTCCTGAACCTCTCCGACATCAATGCCATAGGTTGCTAGGACATCGGGGGTTCTCTTCAAATCCTCCAAACCCGCCAAGTCGTAAGGTGCATGAGCAGGAACGCTATAGACAACACCAGTCGCAACGTTGGGATCGACGAGGCTCGCAGGCAAGACCAAGACTTCTGCGTCCGTCAAAGGCACAACGCAACGCTTGCCCATGAAATCCGCCGCAGAGATTCGCTTCGGAGCCGTAATGTCGTCACGCTGCTCGCGAAGCTTCTGAGAGCACTTTTCGCTGACGACCCAACGCTCAACGCCCACCTCGATCTCAACGTAGTCCGCGTCAGGATTCAGCCAAACGTTCGTACAGCCAAACAGAGTTTCAGGGCGAAGAGAAGCCGCGACAAGAAACACGTGGCCCAACGTAAACTTAACCAAGACGAGCTCCTCAGCGGCAACGCCCTCCCCTTCAAGGCGATCGTGGTCTCCAGTAGGCGACTCACATACAGGACACCAGACAACAGGATGTGTACCTTGAACTACGTAGCCCAGCTCTCGCAGCCGCAGGTATTGCCACTCAATAAACCTGCTGAACCAAGGATGCAGACTCGTGGTGAAAAACTCGCGACGCCAATCCACACCAAGCCCAAGAGCGTCGACAGCCTTCCGGTTCTCCTGCATATAGTAGCGAGAGATGAACTCCGGGTCAGTGAACTTTGGCAACAGCTCCTCAGGAACACCATCTATTTCCCGCAAACCCTTCAGGACTGACTCATCACCCTTCCTCAATCTGTCGGCGGTACCAGCGACGGCTTCGCCGGTGAGGTGCCAAGACCAGGGAAACAGAGCGTTGTAGCCCTGCATCCGTTTGAACCTCGTAGCGACGTCAGCCCTAGTTGCCGTGAAGGCGTGACCTATGTGCAGTGGACCATTTTGGTACGGGAATGGGAAGGTGGTTATGAATTTCTTCTTGGATACGTCCGGGTCTCCTTGGTAGATTTTTGCTTCTCTCCATTCTTGGATCCATTTCTTTTCGTATCCCGCTGACTTGCTCATGTTATCTTCATCTCTATTTTGGGCTTGGTGGCCGTGGTTTTCCAGTGGCCTGTGTTCTTAATTCTTCCTGTTGATGGATTTCGCTGGGCTTGTAGATGTCGTGCAGGAAGTGTTGGGTGTCTCCTGGGGGGCGGATTTTTCTTTGGTCTTGCTTAGCGGAGAACGCAATCGCCCATCTTCGTCCCCCTCGACATCTATCGAGGTGTGACGTGACTATATTAAGTGTTTTCTGTTTCGGATCGATCGATCCCATATTTCGGGACTCGCATCGACCAAGGAAACATGCGCTTGATATTTCTCCGGTACTCAGTGCCCAACGGTGACCTTCGTATCCATCAGGAACCTTGCCGTGGGGATATGGCGAATCTGGACGCGATAGGTTGCCGGAGCCAAGCCTTCACCGAGCACAATCTCACGTCCTCGCTCTATGTCTGAGGGAGCCGAGGTCCAATCCACGGGAGGATTGATCCGGTCGTCGAACACGAGGTACTCCCAATCAGCTGCCGAGATAGATCCTTCTGATACCCTGAGGACTATGACATCTCCTTGAGGGAAAGGCGTCATTGTCACGGAGGGAGGGTTTCCGATTCCCGTTACGTAGTAGATCAGAGCGGAGCCGACTACGAATGCAACTGCCGCTATGAGAAATCCTCCAGCCAAACCGATTCTGAGGCGCCTTCTACGAGCCTTCATCACGTGCCTCTCTTTCTTCACCGTCTTTTCGCCTCTAGATCTATTCCTCCCGTCTGTAGGGCTTCAGAAGGGCTGCCGGTGCTTTGGCTCTTCTTGACACGGCGATCAAAGCAAGTATCGTAACGACGTAGGGGAGCATCAGAAATAGCTGGTAAGGGATCTCAACGCCAACCGCTTGCAGAGAGAGCTGGAGAGCGTCGATGCCACCGAAGAGGAGGGCGCCACCGAGTATCCTCAACGGGCTCCAGTAGCCGAACACTACCAACGCGATGCAGATCCATCCTCGACCATACGTCATGTTGGGCAGGAAAAAGCGTGACTGGGCTATCGAGAGCCAAGAGCCGCCGACAGCGGTGAGGGCTCCAGCGAGAATCAAGCAGACATATCTGACCCGAAAGACATCGATCCCTGCGGTGTCTGCTGCTCTGGGATTCTCTCCCACGGCCCGGATAATCAGTCCGAACCTTGTGCGGTAGAAGATGAATGCTGAGATGACGACGACCGCAAGAGCGACATAGACGAGGGCTTGATGATGAAAGAAAATCGGGCCGAGAATCGGTATGTCGGTGAGTAGAGGAATGTTCAATTCCGGGAATGAGGTGACGGTTGGAGGTATCCCACTGACAAGTGGAACACCCAGGCGAAAGATGTAGAAGCTCAGCCCCGATCCCACAATGGTGGTTCCGATCCCGGCCACGTGCTGCTGTGCCCCGAGGCTCACTGTTAGAAAGGCCATCAGAAGACCCATGGCTGCACCTGCCAGAGCGGCTGCCGCCACGCCTGCCCAGTTGTCCCCGACATGGTAGCTAACGAGGTACCCGACGCTTGCTCCCACGAGCATCATTCCTTCTATTCCTAGATTCAGAACCCCTGAACGCTCGGCGAACGCTTCTCCAACAGTTCCGAATATGAGGGGAACCGCCATTCGAAAAGTCATTGCGAGAACACTGACTGCGAATGCGAGGGTAATGACGGGTTCACTCACTCCTTCTTCCTCCTGATTCTGTACTCTGTGAAGAACACCCCCAGCAAGAGGCACGCTAGGGTCATGCCTTGGATTATCTCCGATATTGGGTAGGGCACGCCGGTGACGCGGTACATGACTTGTGAACCGGTGCTTATGACAGACATGAAGAAGGCGGCGGCGGTAACCCCGATGGGGTGGAGGCCCCCAAGCATAGCGATCACTATGCCGGTGTAGCCGAATCCAAAGGATAGGTCGGTCTTCATGTGGTGGTGAATTCCGCCTAGTTCGCTCACGCCTGCCAACCCCGCTATCCCACCGCTGAGGATGGCGACGGTGACCAATCCTCGTGTGACATTTATGCCCATGAGGTTTGATGCCTTTGGGTTGGCTCCGATTGCTTTTAGCTCATAGCCCCAGCTGCTTCTCGCATGGATCAGGAAGTAGATGAAGGCGCAGAAAAGGGCCACGGGGATACCCAGGTGGATCCGGGTGCCGGGAACCAGTATGGGAAACTCGGCTGTAGGGGCTATGGCGGCTGACTCAGGCCAAACGGTAACTGGGTTCTTCCAAGGTCCTGTGAGAAGATAGGACGTGAAGTACCACATAATCCAGTTTCCCATGAGTGTGGTAACGACTTCGTCAACCTTCAGCTTCGTTTTCAAGAGAGCAGGGATAACGGCCCACAGGGCTCCGCCCAGAAAGCCGCTCACGAACATGAGCGGTATTATCAACGCGCTTGGCGCACCGATAAAAGAGACTCCGAAGAAAGTCGCGGCGAGGCCTCCAGCATAGAGCTGTCCCTCAGCGCCGATGTTCCAGAACTTGGCTGTGAAAGCAAGCGCAACGGCCACTCCGGTGAATAGCAGGGGAGAGAATCGCACGAAGGTCTCAGACAGACCAAGGGTGCTGCCAAGCGCCCCGACGAAGAGATGGTAGTAGCCGTACAGAGGGTTCACACCCGCCTGAAGAATGAGGGCTGAGCAGATTGCGAGCGCTGCTACCACAGAGATGACTGGTGCAGTCACCTTGAGCCACATAGGTGCTGGCGGGCGCTTCTCGACCCTGAAACGGAGGTCCATGCCTACCCTGCCTCCTTATCCGGCTTCATGGACGTTCCAGCCATCATCAATCCGATCTCCTCTATCTTGGCTTTCTCGGCGGGCACGATTCCCATGATGCGTCCTTCGTAGAGCACGGCTATGCGGTCGCTCAGACTCATGATCTCATCGAGGTCCTCTGAGATGAGAAGTATCGCTGATCCTCTTTCCCTCTCCGCCAGCAATTTGCGACGTATGTACTCGGTGGCCCCCACGTCGAGACCCCTCGTTGGCTGTGAAGCAACTATTACCCTTGGTCTGAGGGAGAGTTCTCTGGCTAGGATGAGCCTCTGGATGTTGCCTCCTGAAAGGGTCTTGGCGAGAGAATCTCTGCTGGGTGTGACGACATCGAACTCCTTTATGAGACGGTCTGCATGTTCGGCGGCGGCGGATCTGTCCAACAAGAGCCCCTTGCTTAGAGCGGGATATATTTTGAGGATCAGGTTGTCGGTCACGGACAAGTCAAGTATCGCTCCGCTCTCGATGCGGTCCTCAGGAATGTAGCTAACATCAAGATCAAGCAGGTCGGCAGGTGTGTAGTCTGTCGTCTCGCGTCCCCTGATGAAGATCCTGCCAGCGGCGCGTTTCCTGATTCCTGTGAGCAGCTGCGCCAGCTCGCGTTGACCGTTGCCAGCCACGCCAGCTAAGCCAAGAATCTCACCCTCGTACACGGAAAAAGAAACATTCTTCAGTGCCTGTAGGCCTCTGTCATCCAGCGCTGAGACCGATTCAAGCTTCAAGGCTTCAGCGGCTTTCTGCACTTTTGCCTTCGAAAGCCGGAAAACCACGTCTCTCTCCACCATCATTTTGGCTAGCTCGATCTTGCTTGTCTGAGCTGCATTAACCGTGGAGATGACCCTACCCTTACGGAGCACTGTGATTCGGTCACTGATTGCCAGCACCTCGTCGAGCTTGTGGCTGATGAAAACAAGTGCTCTTCCTTCCTTCTTCATCTGGCGAAGGGTGGTGAAGAGTTGATCAGTTTCTTGTGGCGTGAGCACAGCGGTGGGTTCGTCTAGGATGAGTATGTTGGCGCCTCTGTAGAGAGCTTTGATGATTTCAACACGCTGTTGCTCTCCCACGGAGAGCTGCCAGATTCTTGCTTTAGGATCTACCCTCAATCCATATCTATCGCAGAGAATGGAAATCGCTTCTTCAACCCGTTTGGGATCGGTCAGAAAGCCTTCAGACTTCGAACCGAGCATGATGTTCTCCGTTACCGTCATAGGTGGGATGAGTGTGAAGTGCTGGTGAATCATTCCTATACCCAGGTCAATGGCGTCTTTTGGAGACCCCAGTGTAACCTGTCTACCCTTCACTGTGATGGTGCCCTCGTCGGCTCTGTAGAGGCCGTAGAGGATGTTCATTAGAGTGGTTTTGCCAGCGCCGTTCTCCCCAAGAAGAGCGTGGATCTCACCGGAACGCAAATCGATATCGACATGATCGTTTGCCACAACCCCAGGGAATCTCTTTACGATTCCTTTCAACTCGACAACCACGCCGCCACTTTCCATCACAGCGCGTGCACCTTTACACAGCGTCAGCGCTTCACTTAAGAACAAATCTCCAAGAAAAAAAGGGGAGGTCCCGGCTTCAGTCAGAGACTGGGACAGTCTCGTCGATGGGGACCTTGAATCTGCCCGACTCGATCTCCTGCATCTTGGTCTGTACCGCCGACAATACTCCGCGTTCCTTTATCTTGGAGACAATCTCGGGCGTAAGCCGTGTCTCCCAATCGTGCCAGTCTGGCCAGTCCGCGAGGAAGGCCCCTCCCTTGCTCATCATTGTGTACTCAGCGAGGTCGACCGGCCTCCAACGGTTCTGAAGGATCATCTGAATGGTCTCTGTGATGCACGGGGTCATGTTCCACAAGGGCCCTGTTATCACGACATCGGGTGCAAGATCCCACTGGTCGAGTAGGTTGCCGAACGCTGGGATGCCTCTGTCTTTGCACGCGCTAGTTGGATCATACCTCTCGGCGTAGATCACGTCGGCACCGGCGTCCATCTGGCTGATGGCTGCTTCCTTTGCTTTCGGGGGGTCGAACCAGCTCTCGATGAAGGTTATCTTGACCTTTACGTCGGGGTTTGCGTCTTTAGCGCCTACCTTGAAGGCGTTCACCAACCGGTTCACCTCGGGGATGGAGTAGCCTCCCACAACCCCCACGACGCTTGAGTCCGTGAGCATGCCCGCTATCATGCCACAGATATAGGCTGGCTCATGTATCCAGTCATCGAAGACACAGACGTTTGGGTCAACAGGGCCGAGTCCCGAGCCCAGGAGAAAATACACGTCAAGAAAATCTTTTGCGACGTCACGGGCTGGCCCTTCGCATCCAAACGCATCGACAACTATGAGGTCGAATCCAGCCTGCGCGTATTCCCGCATCACTCTTGGTATGTCGGAATAGGGAGTATTCTCAGCCCACTTGTATTCTATGCCAAAGTCTCTCTCAGCCTTCTGAAGGGCGTGATGAACAACGCCTACCCACGGTTCCTCCATTGGAGTTGACATGATTGATGCAACCCTAAGCTTGCGGATAGGAGTCGTCGTTGTGACCGGGGCTGTTGTGGTAGTAGCATAAGTCGTCGTCGTTATTATCGTCGTGGGTGTAACTGGGGTCATAGACACGTAGGCGAAGTACGCTGCGATGACGGCGACTATGACTAGGAGAACGGCGAGAACGACTGTAGTGTAGGAAGTCCCTTTTCTAGACATGGTGTCTCTGTCGATCGATGGGAGCGATGGGTATTTATGCTTTTGAGTACCCTGGCTTCGGCTGAGCCTTTGATGCCCCTTGTAGACGGCACACACATACTGTTGGTGTGGCGAATTTAGTAAGTCTTTTATTCAGCCAATATTGCCTTCGCAGTCCCGGTTGTATTTCTATGAGCCTTGTGAGAATGGTCGCGGACGACAAGAAGTGCGTTGGATGCGAGATCTGCGAACTAACCTGTGCACACGTGAACTTTGGCTCAAATAACCCGAAGAAGTCAGCCATATACATCAGACGGCTTGCGGGCCCTGAGGGTTTTCACATTGTGCTGTGCAACCAGTGCGGCAAATGCGCGAAGGAGTGCCCGGAGGAAGCGATAGCTTTTGTCAACGGAGGGTACCGAATTGATGAGGAGCAATGCACACTTTGTGGAGACTGCGTCGAAGTCTGTCCCATAGGAGCTATCTGGTGGCGGCCAAACGTGAAGACACCTATCAAGTGCATCTCCTGTAAGGCCTGTGTCTCCAACTGCCCGACGCAGGCACTCTCATACAAAGAGATTGTGCTTCAAGTTGAAGCAGGAGCGGGGAGCAACAAATGAAGGGTTGGATGGGAAAGATACTCCGGGTGGATCTAGGTGAAGAGCGAATACGTGAGGAAGACCTCCCTGAGCAGTTGGCGCGCAACTACATCGGAGGCAACGGTTTCGCTGCTCGCATCCTTTGGGACGAGGTTCCAAAGGGGATCGACCCGCTCGGGCCTGAGAACAAGCTGATCTTCGCAACCGGCCCCCTAAACGGAACCATATGGCCGACCAGCGGCCGCTTCAAGATAGCCGCCAAGTCACCATTGAGCAACGGGTGGGGTGAAGGTAACGCCGGAGGTCACTTTGCCCCCGAGATCAAGTACTGCGGCTTCGACGCGATCATCTTCGAAGGGGTGGCGAAAGACCCAGTCTACCTTCATCTTAGCGACGACGGCGCCGAGGTAAGGGATGCCAGGCATCTATGGGGAAAAGACTCGTGGGAGACCCATGAATCCCTCAGAAAGGAGCTCGAGAACGAGGGGCTGCACACCGCCATCATCGGTCAGGCAGGCGAGCAACTTGTGCGTTTCGCTGCGGTGATGGTGGACAAGTATGCCACGGCGGCGCGATCAGGTCTAGGTGCAGTCATGGGATCGAAGAAGCTCAAGGCGGTCGCGGCCTGCGGCAGCAGGGATGTGCCGATGCATAACCCCGGGAAGTTCTATGAATTCTCGGTCAGCGCTCAACGTCGCCTACTCACCCATCAGTTCAGCGAGTCGCTCATCAACTACGGCACCCCAATGCTTGTCGCGATCATGAGTGACATAGGACGCTTTCCCACCAAGAACTGCCAGCAGGGATCCTTCCCTTATGCCGATGAAATCGGCGGAGAACTCTTGGCAGAGAAATACCGTGTGCGCGAAGAATCCTGCTTTGCCTGTCCCCTCAGATGCAAGAAGTATCATATGGTCAAGGATGGCCGCTGGAGAACAGACGGTGGTCTTGGATTAGAGTATGAATCTCTACACGCACTTGGTTCTTTGCTCTGGAATCGGGATGTTGAGTCAATAATACATGCAAACGCCCTGTGCAACAGATACGGAGTTGACACGGACGACATCGGAGGCGTGATGGGTTTCGCCATGGAGCTCTGGGAGAAAGGCATTCTCACACCGGAAGACACAGGAGGTGTAGATCTCAGCTGGGGCAACCCAGAGGTCGCTGTGGAGCTCGTGCACAAGATCTGCCTGCGCGAAGGATTTGGCGACATCCTGGCTGAGGGCACTCATCAAGTCGCAGAGCGGTTAGGCAGGAAGGCTAAGAGATACGAGATGACGGTCAAGGGTCTGGACATTCCCGCTCAAGACGGGAGGGCTCAAAAGTCGATGGGACTCTCACATGTGACCTCAAACCGGGGTGCAGATCATCTTACCTCCGCTGAATTCCTGAGTGAAGTCGGTTTCCCTGAGGCGATCGAGGAGAGGTTTGAGCACCGAGCGCAACAGCTGTACGGTCGGTCTATCCTTCCAGAGGGAGCCGACCGGTTGAACCCCAAGTTTAAGCCTCTCATGGTGCTTGACAGCGAGCACATGGCTGCCGTCGCGGACTCTCTCGTGGTCTGCAAGTTCAGTACGCATTGGCCACCAGTGATATACTTCGAAGACGCCGCCAGAGCCCTTTACTATGCAACGGGAATCAAGTACACCGAAAAGGAGCTGCGTCTGATCGGAGAAAGGATATTCGTTCTGGAGCGAGCTTTCAATTTGAGAGAGGGATTCTCAGCCAAGGACGACAGGCTTCCGGACAGATTCACCAAAGAGCCTTCGCCCGCCGGCGCCTCCAAGGGTCACGTGGTCGAACTCGACGAAATGCTTGCAGAGTACTACAGGCTACGTAGCCTTGACGAACGAGGCTACCCTACAATCGAAAAGATGAAGGAACTCTCCCTGGAGGATGTTGCTGCTGACCTACGCATCGACGGCTAGACCTGCAGCCATTGGGAGATAAGGCTAAAGCTGGACAGCTCACTCCGTTCGGTACGTGATCAGCATGGATCTAGTTGTGCGAAACGCGAAGATCAGAGGGAGGATTAAGCCAGTTGATGTCGGGATAGAGGACGGGAAGATTGTCAAGATCGCGCCGCGTATCAAGGGACGGGCTAGAGACGTTGTCGACGCGATGGGGCGCCTTACATCACCAGCGTTCATTGAACCGCACATACATCTAGACAAGGTGCTAACCTCGGAGAAAGTGAGAGCCAGTACGTCCGGAACGCTACAGGAGGCGATAGAGATCCTATGGGACGCAAAACGAAAGTACTCGGTTCAGGACGTGAAGAGGAGAGCGGGACAAGTCGTCGAGCTAGAGGCCCTGAACGGCGCCACCAGGCTCCGTACACATGTCGACGTGGACACCATCGGAGGACTGACTGCCTGCAAAGCACTGCTGGAGCTCAAAAAGGAGTATGCAGATGTAATGGATATCCAAGTGATAGCATTTCCCCAAGAGGGGATCCTCTTGGACGAAGGCGCGGAGGAGTTGATGCGAAAGGCTATGGAAATGGGCACCGATGTCGTGGGAGGGATGCCGCACGCCGAGATGACCGGGGAGCTCTCGATGAAGCATGTTGACATAATCTTCGATATCGCAAGGGAGTACAATGCCGACATTGATGCGCATGTGGATGAGACCGACGATCCGTCGTCTCGATGCATGGAATACATGGCTGCGAAGACCATAGAGAACAGCTACCAAGGCAGAGTGACTGCTGATCACGTATGCGCCTTGGCTTCTTATGATGACTATCACGCGGAGAAGGTTATTCGCCTATTGAAGCTCGCGAACATCACGGTTGAAACAAACCCTGAAACCAACTTGGTGGTGCAAGGAAGGCTTGACACCTACCCGAAGCGCCGGGGTCTCACAAGGGTGAAGGAACTCGTCCAAAGCGGCGTGAACGTCACTTATGGCCAAGATTGTGTCTGTGACGCTTTCTATCCGTTCGGTAGGGCTGACCTGCTCCAGACGGGCTTCGTCCTCGCACTTGCTGCGCAGATGACGGCTTCCTCGGAGATCGAGGCCGTGTTTGACATGATCACGACGAATGCGGCCAAGGCCATGCGCATCACACAAGAATACGGTATCCAAGTTGGAAAGAGAGCGGACCTAGTGGTCATAGATGCTTCTAGTGTGCTGGAAGCTTTGAGACTGCAGCCCGATCGTCTTTGGGTCATCAAGGAGGGCTGCGTGATCGCTGAGAACCGAAGCAGTCGGAAGCTTCTGAGGCATAGCTAGCTAGATCTCGAGTTGTCCGAGGGCACCGGTCCGATCGCTAGGCACCGCTGATCGACACCGCTACGCTACGGGTAAGAGACCTGCATATTGAGGAACAGGCTAGGTCTTCACACCTGTTTTCTGACCAGTTTTATGAACTCCTTCATCCAGGCCGGGTTGTCGGGCCATGCCCTACTCGTCACGAGGTTTCCGTCCACCACTACTTCCTTGTCTTGGTAATTGCCTCCGCCCCTCTCCATGTCTGCCTTCAGCACTGGGTAGGCCGTGAGCGTCCTGCCTTTGACGAGGTTATAGGCAGAGAGAACCAGGGGGCCATGGCATATGGCTGCCACCGGCTTTCCGGCTTCGAAGAAGTGTTTGACTATGTTCTCAAGCTCGATGTTGGTCCTTATGTACTCAGGGGCCCTTCCACCGGGTACAACGAGGCCGTCATATTCCCTTGGATTGACATCTTTGTATCGTATGTCAACCCATCCGAAGCGGTACCCTGGTTTTTCCGTGTACGTTTCGATGCCTTCCTCGAAGTCGTGGACAACCGTATACAGGGATTTCTTCGAAGGTGCGGCCACGTGCACTTGGAATCCCTCTTCCTTCAGCCTGAAGTAGGGGTAAAACAACTCGAGTGCCTCGACGGCATCTCCCGCCACAATTAGAACTCTAGGCATGAACTGCACCTTCGGGTACCTTGAATCCAAGGAATAAAAACGTGGCGGCGGCGGGATCTGAAGCAGAACTCAGGGTGAGCGACCGGGGTGAGTTCTCGCTGGTGGCCTCCAGTGTTGATCCACGATCTCCCTGACTTGTCTCAGCGCTTCCTCCACCTTGGGTGAGTATGGGAAACCTCCTTGACCCAGATCGGGCTTGCCCCCGGCTCTTCCCCCTGCCTTCTCGGCGACGGCTCGCGCCAATTTCCCTGCGTGAAGCCCGGCTTTGACCGCCGCATCGTTGCAAATGATCACGAGCTTGGTGGTTTCCTTTCCAGCCATGATGATCGCTGTCGCAGGTTGGTCACTCTTGGTAGATTGGGCAGCCAGCTCTATCAGGTATTTTTGGTCGTCCAGTTCCTCGAGTGAGCTGACAATCTTGAGGCCTCTAATGTCGGCGCAGAGCGATGCCAACTCGCCTGCTCTAGACTTCGCCAAGATCTGGAACAGCCTTTCCGAGGTCTTTCTCTCTTGCTTGAGGGCCTCAACAAGATCGGACGCCTTTTTCGG
>Ga0209636_10002210_pt1 | contig 19813 bp, 18 predicted proteins | sample DeeMarSWOR152_54_FD_187464 | JGI IMG/M metagenome (GOLD analysis project Ga0209636, IMG submission 187464) | Marine sediment microbial communities from White Oak River estuary, North Carolina - WOR-1-52-54 (SPAdes) (version 2) | ecosystem: Environmental > Aquatic > Marine > Intertidal zone >... | reverse complement strand
GAATTATAAAACGATCTGATTATTCTTTTATCCTGCCTGAAGTAACTATACCTCTACTTAGACCCATTACACATATATTACCTCTGCAAATGCTTGCTTATTATACTGCTGTTCAACGTGGTTTTGACCCTGATAAGCCAAAGAATTTAGCCAAGACAGTGACTGTTGAATAGAACATCTAATCAGGAATTTTATCATAATTCCTTTTCTTCAGGCCAAAGGTTGACTCTTTCACAAAACCAAATAACTAGATTTAGTTATTTCATTCAATAGACCACCCTACTCTCCCCATTAGACATTAATAACTTCTTCTTAAAGCAAATTTACTAATTTTTCTGAACGATCAAGTTTCTCATCCTCTTTTTTTTCCTCCTCTTCTACTGGAATTCTGTAGAACTTATTTTCATTTCCTACCTGTACACAGATAGCTCCAGGGAGATGGTGCCTAGGATCCAATTTTTCGGAAAAATCATGAAAATGATGAACAATTTCATCCCTAGTCTCTGAAACTGCAATTACTCGGCTACCATACAGCAACACCCATTTCCCCTTACATATTGCTTTTCTTAAAAGAGCCTGTATGCTCCAATAAGACTTTTCCTCTTGAAGGTAATGGTCTAGGAGTGTCAAATGATTTCTTCCACACAATTGATTACAATTGCATTGAAAGGAAAAAAATCATGTGACTTTATGATTAGCTATTAAAAAAGCTTATGGTTGGAAATTTTTTCCATCGGAATAAAAGCTTTTTCAGAAGCAGAAGTATGTGAGTAAATGCTATTGAAGGAGTATGGGGGCAAATTAGTATAATAAATTGATTTTTTTCTTGCATATTATCTCTCTGGGGCTTGGTTTCAAAGGATAAAATAAATAATCAAATCGGTTCGAAAAGAATCCAAAAATGTAAAGCTAAACCTAAGAATATACTCATAATAACAATACGAATTGTTGAGCCAATTATTCGTTCACGAATTGTACGATCTTTACTAGTTTCTACAAAGAAAACCAACCACAGGGTTGATAAAATACCTAGGATTGAGAAAATCAACGCAAGACCATAATACAGGTTAGTGTCAAACAGATAGATGTCGGTTCCAAATACATTTATATGAGGATCCCAGGGAGGATAATCAATTGTGTCTGTTGTATTTGTCTCCTCGGTTGTTGTTGTTGTTGTTGTATTAGTCGCTATTGCTGTATCAGGAGGAGATGTGGTTGTATTTGTTGTATCATCTTGCAAAACAGCTCTTAGAATCTTAATTTCAACTAAGGAGATACCTGTTTTAGAACTGTCTTCATCTATATGAGATAGGAATTGATTATTCTCTGAACTTTGCAAAATAAAAATCATTGAGCTAGGGACGACATTGAGAAGGATAATCACTGAAATAATGCAAAATGGTAAGCATCGAGTGCGGTTTAGGGGCATTATTTTTCCTTACTCCGAGGATTGGGCTCAGATTAGAGCCTCTTTCATCGAATTTTGCTTGAAAAAGGAACTTTAAAAAACGTTCCTTAAAAATGACTTTCTTCGTCTTTTTTGAAAGATTTTGTTCAGATTAATTTGAACTATCAAGAAGAATTTAGTTGGAGAAAGAAATGGTATTTGAACCTCTGAAGGAATTCTAGAAGAAAACTTATTCGTTAATAGATAAGGTGACAATATACCTCCCTAAATAATTGAAAATCCTTAAGAATTACCATTAAACTATTCTAAATAGAAGGAAAAACAAATAAAACGCAATAAATTTCTTCTTAAAAATAAAAGGGAAATGTAACTTGACCCCTAGCGCTGATAGTCTAGTCTGGTTAGGACTCCAGCCTTCCATTCTCACTAAAGAGGAGATAGCTGGCTACCCGGGTTCAAATCCCGGTCGGCGCATCCAATTCTTGATGTTATTTTTATGAGGGTACATATCGTAAAATTGCACAAATTCCTCCGAAACTTTGAATCTGTCGTCCTTCTTCAGTTTGTGGATTGATTATCTCGATGGTAGCACCTGTTTTCTCAGCTAAGTCTCCTAGTTCCATGATAAGATCTTTCTGAATAATTTCCCAATCATTAACCTTACACTGAGGACATTGTTGTTTTTGAAAAATGGATACATAATTCTCTACTTCTGTTGGTTTCAGTGTTTTTTCTTCCTTAAATCCACAGTTTTGACATTCACTTTTTATTCGAATTAAATCAATTCCCTTAGAAACTAATAGAACATCAACTGCTCCCATTAGAAGATTCTCACGAACCTCTTTCTCTCCATAATTAGCTTTTCCTTCCATTAAAGCATCTAAGAATTGATGAACCAATCGTTTTTCTTCTATAAGGATAACACCTTTTAAGATATCGTCGGATTCAGCCACAAGTTCGCTAATCCCACTTTTATCTCCTCCATATCCTAAATCTTTAATTCCCACTATTTTATCCTTCAATCTGATATCAAAATACTCAACAACTTGATCTTTTATTTGCCCTGGACCACCAATGATCACCCCCTTTAATTCAAACTGAGCTTCCTCAATAAAAATCTGTTTCATATCGTCTGCGATCCGTTTTAGAAATCGTGCTACAGCTTCTTCACGTAATCTGGCAAAGCGGACGCTACTTTGACCTCCTTTGCGATGTTTTTTTGCAGCTCCACTTCGGGTACTCTTTACAATCTCAATTTGATCTCCTTTCAGAGTCGCTATTGTAGCTTTAGCACTATCGATAGCTAACAAAGCGTATGTATCTTTTTCAACTAAGCGGTCAATTAAATGGTCAACATGAAAGCGATTATCACATACGTATAACTTACGAGATATTGGATCTGGAGGCTCAAAAATATAAGATTCAATTTTATAGTCTTTATGACCAGAATCAGCAGTCGCTCCTGCAAAGATTGCTATCCCTGATCCTGGTGATTTATGCCCATAGAGCTTGAGTTTTCCAATTACATTTCTTAACGCTGAAACGACATTCTTCTGGGTAAACTTACTACGAATATTAGTCGCGGTACCCACTTCATCTGTTAATTCTTGGACAAAATCAGCTATAGCTCTGTTTGGAGGCACATATAATGATATTAAACAAGTACTACCATCTGGAGATTCCTTTTTTTGCAAGTTAGTGAGCATTTTCTCAAATTTATACTGCTTATAGCTCATCCCACATCACGCGTATTGATCTTTAACAAATTCCTCCATATTTCTTCTTTTAAATACTTAATAAAAAAACCCTAGTCAGACGATGATAGCTATATATTTGGGATAATTATTTATAAATTCCTTTATAGTCAGTTGTTGCCAATCACAAACAGGTGAGTATTCTACAAAATCAATACTGAGAAGATGAGCAGAGCTTTTTCGGCATAATCGCACAATTTCTCTCAGAGTAGCAAAGATTTCCTCAGATTGCTTTTTTAAGCTGATTTTCTTGTTTTTTTCGAAAATTTCTATACTTGGGAAAAAATGCAAATATTTTCCTAACAAAAAAGGTGTGTTTGAATGATGTTTCAAGTTTTGTTCTGTAAGCATTTGTTCTATATTCATCGAATGACCTATTATCTTGTTTCTATGCCAATAATTTGAATAACCTAAAAAAGTTGTTTGAGAAAGCTGAAAGTAATCCAAATCTAAACTAACATAAATCTTTTTACTTTTCAACCAGGAAAGAAATTCACGATTCGAGCTAATACCATTCATATCTGGCGCGAGATAAGCAAGAGAAGAATTAGCATCGACAAAATCGTAGCTTGTTTCAGCCCATCCTCCAATTACAGCAGTATTACTTGCTAATCTTTTATTAATCCATGCTCCATCCATAAACTTAGAGTCGGATAAATCTAGGTGGGCATCGAGTGTAATAATACCGAATTCATCCTGGAACTTTTCTAAATAATCTAGTGCTATATAACGAGAAGGGGCATGAGAAGTAGCGATATTAATGATCTGGCGGTTATCCTCCCAATTCACCTCAGAAATATCCGTGAAACTCTTGGTACCTAATATTTTTTCATGAATAGAGCCCTTGATTAAATTATGGAATTTTTGAATGAAATATGGATCAATAAGACCAGTAAAATCAATGTATGGGTATTTCTTTTCTAATTCTTGAATTCGAATAACAGTCCAATACTCTTCAGCCCAGAATAATGTTGTTCCATATGTCTGGGGTGGAATACAAAGAGGAAATCTGGTTGTAGTCTTTGAGTAACCATTAAAAAAGAGATTATTGATTATCATATTCTTTTCATTGATTTTGAATTACTGTTCCAACAATTTTCCCATTGATTGCTTGCTTAATCTTATCTACGTTTTTTTCTAACACAATAATTCGGATATTGGTACGTTCACATATTTTAGCAGCAATAAGAGTAAATGGAGCATTTGACCCTGCATTCAAAGATAATGGGGATACAATTTCATAAAACTGATTATAAGTCAATTCACTATATTTTTTCGCATCAGAATATTGTTTTGGATCTTTATCATAAATTCCATCAACATTCGTGACGTTTACAAGGATAGGAGAACCATATAAATCCGCTAGGATAGCTGCATCTTCATCTGTTTTAATAGCTGTTAAAAATCCACCAGATATACCAATATCATACGTCTGAAGATGTTCGGTTAATTTTTTCACAGTAGAAGGCAATACAGGTGAACAATGTCCTTTAAAATAGTAAGTTAGTAATTGGGCATTAAGCCAAGTTGCAGCAATACCCATATAATCCCGTTCACCTTCGGTCAGTCCATTAGGCAATCCCTTAATGTATTCTCGAGCAACCTTCCCACCACCACATACAATCATAAATTTATATTTGTGAACCAGCTCTCTTATCGCGATGGAAAAATCTTCAAGGAACTTGCTATTAATATTACCAGGATTGATGACACTTCCTCCCAAAGACAGTGTAATTAGAGGTTTCATCTCTTAACTCTCCAGAATTTTAAATATGCTGTCCTTTTAATATTTTTATGTGATTACTTTCTTTTAAAAAAAGTATCCCAACCACACTCCCTCAAGTATCTAGATTATTCTCTCGCTCCTCGTCGCGGGATGAGAAACCTAATGATTTTTTTCTATTAATGTATCAAAATATGCCGAGGGTGCGATTTGAACGCACGACAACTGGATATCCATCACACAGGAGAATCTGGGACTTCAGTCCAGCGCTGACGGGAACCAATACCATCATAGGATGGCTATCCTCCCGGGTTTCTCATTTGCTCATGAGAGCAAACTCTAAGCTACCTCGGCAGGGGGAAATATGAAGTAATTTGATCTATACTGACAAGTGGTTAAAAATTTTTATATGTTTATTAAACGAGAAACTAAGATTGTATCTAATCAATTCGACGACGCCGATTGAAATTTTTTTGTACCCAAGAATATCGTCTTAATTTTGGGTTTGGATATCCACAATAGGCACATTGATGTTTACGTTTATGGTAGGATCGATTTCCACATCTTCGGCATTGCATATGAGTTCGTTTAGCGGTGTGTTTTCCGCGTGCTGCTGTTCCTTTTGTCATTTTTCACAACTCGTTAATTAGTTGGTTCTAAAAAGAATTTACTATTTCTAGGGTGGAGAGATAAGGATCACGTTGTCTCCTCGAAGGATGATATTTCCTAGTGTTTCAGTTACTACCTCTTGATCATTCTCTTCTTTTGGAGGGTAGATCATCTCTGCATCTTCTAGGTATAAATTAAGATGTGGGTCGTAGCTGCGTAAGATCCCACGGATTTCACGACGCCCTCTAACTTTTAGGATTACTTTCTTGTTGAGAGCTGCTGTTAATACATCTAAAGGTCTACTCATAATGAATCACTTTATTGTAAGGGAAGTATTATTATGAAAAGGAATGCTCCGACCGGGATTTTCAGTTCACAAACATCCTGTTTGTCTCTTTTGAACCCGGGTCTTTCCGCTTGGGATCAACATCGAATTCAGCCAGATTCGGGGCGAAAGCCCGGAATGATGGGCCGAGCTACACTATCGGAGCAAAACCTCACGAATTACCACGTTTATTGGCAATACAACCCCCCTTGCTTCAAATTAAAAAGCTTTGTTAATAGTATGGTAAATGGCGAAACAAGAGCTTTAAAAGTACCTTAGCAATTTTTATTTGGCTATTCAATAAATTAGAAATACTTAATTTTTTAGAAAAGCTTGTTTCGCTATTGCAGGGTCTGAAGATAAGGTGTTTAATAGTATGGTTTCTCTACGTCATCGAAAAAAACAAAAAAGATCTTTAGAACGCCATGAAACCCAGTTATTAGCGCGAAACGCTGTAAAATTTCTAATCGAAGAAAGCTTAAAATTCCGCTTAACAAACCCTCAAAGATCCCAAGAACTGTTTCATGCTGCCCAAAAAATCGGAAAAAGAGGACGATTTCATCTTCCACATAAATATCGCTTCTTATTTTGCTGGTATTGTCATTATCCATTAAGTATTGAAACAACAAAAATTCGTTTAAATAGCAAAAAGCATCAAATCCATTATCTTTGTTTGAACTGTAAGAAGGAAAAACGATATGGTTATCTATATAGTAGAAAAAAAAAGATGGAGGAATAATTATGTTTGTAGCGATTTATACGACTTTTGGCAGTCTAGATGAAGCAAAGGCCTTTGGACGTCTCTTGATTGAAAAAAAACTGGCAGCTTGTGTAAATTTAATTCATGACGTTCATTCAATCTATCGTTGGAAAGGGAAAATTGAAGAGACAACAGAAATAATTCTATGGGGCAAAACTCAAGATTTTTTGATTGAAAAGATCCAAGCTATGATCCAAGAGTCTCATCCCTACGATTTACCAGCTTTAGTAGTTTATCCAATCCACTTTGGAAATGAGGCATATTTAAAATGGATATCTGAAGAGACCCAGGCTCTACACATCAACTGAAACCTTAAACCGATTATTAAGCTTTTCTGTGTGAATTTCAACTCCTAGTACTTCTTGAATCAACCTAATATTTGTTTTAGTATGATTAGACAAATAAGGCGTATAAAAAGTACTGGAATTGTGTGCTGTTGCCATGATCGGTAAAATTTGATCGGTTAAAAAAGGATCAACAGTACTTTGGCTGTTTAATGAAACGATATAGCGTTCGGAAGCTTTTTGACCGACTTTTTCAGCAGATAACTTAGGTTCGCCAACAAAATCCCCGCTTAATACACTATCTCCTATTCTTGAGAATATTAATACACCAGAACCTGGGTTATTAGCATTTACATATTCAATACTAATTTTTGATTCAATATCATTGTTTAATAAAGCTGTTGCGATTGTATCTGCTTGTCTTTCTGCGACCCGTGCTTTTTGAAGGTGTTTTGACGCAAATGATAGAATATAAACCAATTTTGGTTTTTGGAAAAATTCAAGATTCAATCCTTGTAAGAACGAAGGCGAATGCATAACAGCTGACACGCTTGCTCCTCCCTTTGGATAAAAACCATGACGATGGATTTTTAGTGTAAGTCCAAAATTCATTTGACGAAAAATCTCCCAAGTGACATGATTTACATAAGGAATACTGGGAGCCCATTTTCCAAATGTAGCTCCCCCCTGAAACTCTACTTTAAGGGTGTGATTCTTAACTCCAAGGACTGCCATCTGAAGAGACTGTAAAATCAGTCCTAAACTGCCCGCTGTGGAAACAGAAATCTGCAAATGTGATCTCCAGGAATTTGTAGGAATGAAAGAGATGGTTTCTGACCCGAGAAAATCTCCTTCTAATTCACCTCCACATAATTTAGCTAGTGACCGAACACCTACAAGATGTTGTGTTCGGAGTCCTGATTTTGGTCTATTTTTTCGGATATTTACAATTTTAACAGGTTCTTGTGTTATGAGGGCAAGAGATGTCACTAATCGAAGAATAGATCCTCCTCCTTCTCCTAAACTTCCATCATAAACTTGCAAATTGAAACCTCAAATGAACTATATTAGTAGTCAATATGAGAACAAGAGAAGTGAAAAATAAATTATTATATAAGTTGCCTTTTTGCTAAAAAAAACGTTATCCTGCTCGTTCTTTTCGCTTAGGTCGTAGTCTCTTAGAGCGACATCGCCGACATTTTGTTGCACCTGGGGGATTTCGTGCATAGCATTTTCTACAAATCATCATATCAAGCAATACCTTACGAACAATGTCTCGTTTCTCAGGGTCAGTGATTGGCATTGTATTGGCTTCCTTTTCTGTGATGAATTCTGTATTAAGATCTTTTTCTGTGTATCATCTATCACCAGATAATCAAAAAATAATTTCTGGAATTGGAGATGAAATGTGACTATTTCAACGGAATTTACGTAAATTTAAATTCTTTCTTGTTAGTTAGAAGCCGAATTTACAGGAGAAACATTAATATCAAAATTTTCTTTTGATCAATTTTCTAGATAATTTAGAATAAACATAATTATATAGAAAACCAGTCACTGAAAATTTCAACGTATTAAAGGTCAGAATGATGATGACAAAACTATCTCATGGAAAAAAATAATACATAGACTCACAATATTCAATTTTTTTTCTCCTACTAGTGGCACCAGCTTAATTTATTTGGAAAACACACCTCCATGTTTTTAATGTTATTGAGGTTTATTATCCATGCTCTATCATTAATATAAGTATGTATATCTTTTAGCTAAGCTTTTTGGGAAGACCCCCCGCCCCCTCTATTTCGAATGCAGAAAACGAGAAATAACGACAAAAATGGTGAATAATTCTAAATCGCAACCTAATTTGTGATTAATTATCACTGTACTATTTCCAGAAAACATTAATAAGGGAGAAAAAACCAAAGAAAACGTGAAGTAAAAATTTCACATGGTGAAATCCAATGCAATATTACATGAGTGTATCAGAGATCCAAAATCGTGTTAAAACTTTGATTAACCATTTCACTGGAAGTTACAATGTAAAATCACCTTTTTTTAATCCAAGGTTAGTAAAATCTCTCCAAAAGATGGTGGATCCTAATCTTTTAAACAATGAAAAGGTAGCGGACGAAATTATAAGCACTTTTTTGAACGCAATCATTTTAGCTGGACAATTGGGCATTGATATCGAAACAAAGGTGAATGAATACCTTATACAGCTTGAAAGAGAAGCTATCTTTGCTATGTAAGTTTTACAGCTGATTTTTTGATTATTAAGTCATTTTGTTTTGTAAAAAAATCATTGAAATCTTAAGCAAAAAGGTTGACGATTGAATCCAATGTTGAGACACCTAAAAGCAAGCAGCTTAGAATGCCCAAAACTAGACACCCTAGTCCACCAAAAATCGGGAGGGGAAGACCAGGTAAAGCACGATCTTTTTTCAATAATCTAAAAGTATAATACGCACCTACAAAGAGTCCAATGAGTGATGTAATTAGGGGAATTGGAGTAGCCAATTTAATTCCTATCACTACCGCAGCACTGATCAACATACTGAAAAAGGCAAAATCCCCAAGTCCTATGTTTATTAAAGGAGTAGAATAGACAGGAAGCGCAGGTAACAAGGGTACTTTCTCATATTCCACTTCATTTTGAAAATCCATGCTTTCTTCGAATTGATTAGCAGTTTCACGGCCATGTTCAATAATTCCTTTTAGTGGACCACGAAACACAGCATAAATGTCATACAATGATAAACCTACTAAGATAAAAAGAGTAGTAAGTAAACCAAGATGTATAGCCAACATCGAACCAATCATTGCGCCAAAAAATATCATCATCAGATTTCGGAGCCAAATCTTATCAAAACTCTGAATTCCAAATGAAAATATACCAAGTAAACCTAAGAGGATAGCAAAAATGTACAACAGAATTTCAATCACGAAAATCTGTTGTGTCCCGATTGTTACACGCCACTCGAAAGAATGATTAATCCAATTCTGAATGAATAAAGGAAGAATAGTCCATGACAAGTTTAAAACTTCAATTAGAACAACAGCTCCATAGAATAAACCAAAAACAAACCAGCTAAATCCCATCATCGCTGCAAAGAAATAAACTAAAAGTTGCATGAATCCTTTCTTTATTATAACCAGAACTATCAATCCTCCAATAAATGCCAATGTAACATAAAAAAGCATATTTAGAGTTGCTCCCAAGGCGATTCCACCTGGATCCTCTGGATTTTCAGGAATTGGGGAAATATCTGGAATTTCTGTGTTTGCCAATGCATAATAATCAAGTGTGAATAAGGATAAAATAATTGCAATCAGGAGTACAAAAACTATAGGCTGTATAAACGCCTGTAACTTTGCTTCGCGGGGTTCGTGTTTTTCAGTTAAACTTTCACTCATTTGCTTTCACGAAAGACGCGAACATAAAGTGAAAATAAAAATACTGGAACGAGAACTATACAACCAAATGAGATATCTCGAAAATCTAGGAGAATCTAATGTTATCAATCTCCTACAAGTATATATTGACTCTTCTGACCTTCTTGGGACTAATGAAGACGCTTATCTTTATAACAATATCCTTCCTTATATTCTTGTTAATGTTGACACAATGTCTAGGGATTCTGATTTTCTACCACAGCAGACATGGAGACAACTTGGAGCAAAGTTAGTAACCATAACTTTTTCTGACCTAGTAGCAAAAGGGGCAACACCCGACTTATTCATATCCTCTTTGGTCTTAGAGAGTTTAATGAGAGAAGATGAACTCATAGAATTAGTCTCGGCAATCCAAAAAACAAGTCATGAATATGGTGCAAGATACCTAGGAGGCGACTTAGGCACTTCGACCGAAACAGTTTTGACAGGAGTAGGACTGGGTTCCATCAAAAAAGGAACTATTTTAACTAGACGAAACGCGAAGAATGGAGATCTTGTCTGTGTTACGGGGTATTTTGGATTGACTTCTATAGGATTAGACTATCTATTATCTCCAATAAATAGAAAATATGATAAAATCCCAGATGAACTTCTTGAACTAAGCACAGCACTGCTTTATGAACCACGACTTAGACTTACGGAGGGTGTGTTACTGGGAAAACATAATTTAGCAACTTCCTCAATTGATAGTTCCGATGGATTAGCTATTTCATTGCACTGGCTATCACAAGCTTCAAATATTGGTATTGTCGTGTATAATCTCCCTATCCATCCAGAGTTGGAACCATTTCTAGAGTCATTTGATAAAATTCAGGAGATTACGATGTTTGGTGGTGAAGAATATGAGCTAATCTTTACTGTTGCCCCTTCTAAATTAGAGCAGTTAAAAAGCATTTTCAGGAAGAATGACAGCCAGTTCTTCGTTATTGGTGAATGTATCGATTCTAAAGGTGTTTTTATTTCTCAAAAAGAAGTGTTAATACCCGTACCTATGAGAGGATGGGATACTTTTCGAAAGAAAGTACATTGAAAGGTTAATAATAAAATGACTTAAAAATTGATGAATTAATTATGAAAGACGAAATGCGCCGACCGGGATTTGAACCCAGGTCACCTGTGTGGCAGACAGGAGTCTTACCAGGCTGGACTATCGGCGCTTGATATAATTTTCCCTTAAAACTGATTCATGTTGAAATATTCTTCGATAAAAGGCTCTATTAGGGAAGAAGTTGCACTTTAATACCGTTTTCCTTCTTTTCATTAATTTTTTCATTGATTACTTTAGTGAGAGGAAATTAATCTATTAAATAAATAATCATGTTTCTTGACTTAGATACTTTATAATCATGATTATGACATATTCCAAATTTAAATTTAGTCACTTGGTTCCATTTTATTCTGAAGATTAAGATTGATCCATTTCAATACTCCCATCAGCGTAGTCAGCTCGCGTCCTGTAACATATCCTCGGGAGAGAATATTGGAAAACGCCTGTACAGCTATATGATATTTTTCAGGGTGGTATTTCGTGGTTTCTATTAATTGTTCAAAGTAATTCAATAATAATTGTCGTTCTTTGTAAGAAGCAACACGAAATTTTGGTTTAACTTTAGAATCAGGATGATTAATCTCTTGAAACTTTTGAGAAAGAAAGTAGAGTATAATCGCGACTGCATGTGATATATTCATAACAGGATAGGACATGTGTGTTGGAATATTAACCAGTAGATCACACAATTCGATTTCCTCATTAGATAAGCCATATTGTTCTCTCCCAAAAACAATTGCTAGCTTACTGCAATCAAATTCTTCTCTCAATAGTTGCTCTGGAGGAATTGCAACTCTTTTTAGGTTGTAATCGCTTCCTATTCGAGCCGTGGTACCAATCACAAACTTAAAATCTTCACGAATATCCTGAAGCTTCGAAATTAACAGCGCTTGATTAATTATAATTTCAGCACGACGAGCTACAATCTTAATCTTTGGATCAGATAAATCAAGACGAGGATTAACAATGATAAGGTCTGAAAAACCGAAATTCATCATCGCACGAGCAATATTACCTAAGTTTTGAGGTTTACTTGGTTCCACCAAAATTACAGACAAAAAATCCTGGCTTTTCCTTTTCTTTGACTTAGTAGAGCTATAATTATTGTTCACTCCAATCATCTCAATACTAAACCGACTCTTCAGTATCCAATTGTGAGTAGGATGAAGTCATACTCGCTATTTGAGGGGAATAACATGAATACAAGGGTTAATACTACTCCAAGAATTTGGGACAAGTAGATATGGCTCAAATATATAATATCAGCTCATTTCAAGGTAGTGCATTCTCTTTTAAAGAACTTAAAGCTTCAACTACTCAAAGTCACTCCTTAAAAAAGATAAAAATTGATAATCATAATGCTAATCTTGCCTCCTAGGCGGCATTACTACACCTCTAGAATGCGGGGGTAGCCAAGCCAGGTCAAAGGCGGCATTTATTGGGCTAGATGATAGCTTAGCATATCATAATAGCGCCGTCCAAAGGCGCTGGACTTAAGATCGCTTTTCGATAAGCAATCCAGTCATATAGATGTACGTGGGTTCAAATCCCATCCCCCGCATATTCCATCATGAAAAGAAATACTACACACTTTTTTCTCTCTCTCCAATCAAATAAGTTGGACCAGCATCTGTTACGTGTATTTTCAAAACTTGACCTATTGAAAGCTTCTCACCCTCGATTAATACTGGTAAATATGATGTATTTCTACCAATAAATTGATCGGTATATTTTCCATAATCATAAATTAAGATTATTCCCTCCCACCCAATCCATTTTCTCAGCTCTCTCCTAGCAATGTCGCGAGTGAGTTCAGTTAATTCTCTACTTCGACTAGCTTTTATTTTTGTTGGAATCTTAGGAGAAAGTTGTGAGGCTAAAGTTCCAGGACGATCTGTGTATTTAGAAATATTTACAATAGTAGGACTTACTTCTCGCAGAAGTTGTTTTGTTGCTTCGTAATCTTTTTGAGATTCTCCAGGAAAACCAACCATTATATCAGTTGCTAATACTAATCCATTAATTTCTTGCCGTAATTGTGTAACAAGGTCAATGAAATATTCATGAGTTTCTTTCCTTTTCATTTTTTGAAGAATGGGGTCAGATCCTGCCTGAATCGGTAAATGAAGAAAAGAAAAAACTTTAGAAGTACGTAATTGTTGAATTAAAGGACTTAGAAATCTTTTTAATGTTATCGGAGTCATCATCCCTAGCCGTATGAAGAATTCTCCTTCTAAACGGGTAATGGATTCAATGAGAGTAGGAATGTATAGCTTAGGAGAGAAATCCCAGCCATAAGTGCCTGTGTCTTGAGATGTGAGTCTTATTTCTTTACTTCCTCTTTCTATTGCCAATTGAATTTCTTTTAAAATTGATTCTTGTGAGCGTGAGCGAACCGTACCCTTGATATTTCTCACAATACAAAAAGTACACGATCCCAAGCATCCTCGAGAAATTTCTACTGTTGTAATTACGGGATTATATCGATATTGATGTCCTGTGTATAACTGTGACCAAATATGAGGGACAACAGTCTTAATCTCTTGAACAGGATGGTTATTTAAGAGATCTATAATACGATTAGCCGCTTCTGGAAAAAGAACTCTTGCACTTGGTAATTTTTTTGAAACCCAGTCACGCATAACAACAGGTAGACAACCGGTCACAATAATGTCCTTAGTTTTTGATAAAGATAATAATTTACTCTTCATTCTATGTTCTGTATTTTGTTTTACAACACAAGTATTAACGATTATTACTTCAGTATCTTCTATAGAATCAGCAATTCTGTATCCATGTCTTTCCAATATTCCCATCATTCCCTCTGCAATTGCACGATTAGCACTACAGCCATAATTTAAGATACTAACCTTTTTTTCTCTCTTTTCTATTGTTTTCATTACAGTATGATCCAAATTACCCTCATGTGCAAAACCTTTTTTTAAGGTCTGAGAGTTGAATACAATCGTTCTAATTTTTCTGGAAGGTGTGAAAAATTCGAACTGTGACACTCTATGTGGAAGAGGAACTTATAGATGCCATGGCTGAGCTTGTTAGAAATGGAAAATACCCAAATCGTTCGGAATTTGTACGTTCAGCCATCCGTGACTTAATTGGCAAATATTCATCCTGAGTACCTTTTTGGGGGAAAATTAAGGGGAATTTAAGCTAAGAGTTCTCTTCAATCCAGCTACTAATAAGAGGAACAACACTCACTGTTGTAAGTCCACTAATATTTGTTTTAATCGTGTCTGTCGTTATGGTAAGAGTAGGATTTACTTCTTGCATTGTTGTAAAGCTTGTTGGGGAATGAACTGCATGTACATAAACAAAAATCACTTCTTTTGCACCTTTTTCCTTTGCTATATTTGCAGCACCAATCATGGTCCTTCCTGAGCTAACTAAATCATCAATAATAACAACAGACTGATTCTCAATTTCAAAAGATAATCCCTCCAGTTTTTGAGTGATTTCCCCAGTATCAAGGTTTCTAGTTTTTTGAATAGCGGCAAAATAAGGTGTTTTCATCGATCTTGCGATTTCCTTTGCTAGAAAAAGAGCACCCTCGTCTGGGGAAAGACAAATACTCTCTTGAGAAGGTGATAAACGTGATTTTAAAGTAGATCCCAAAATTGGTATCGCAGAAAGATCGCAAGCTTGAGAGTTAGAGAAAAATTGAGCAATATCTACTTTTCCATAAGTATGTGAATTAATGGTTATGAAATCATTTGCACCAGCAGATTCTATAGCTCTAGCTAAGTGTCTACTTGAAATGGGTTCCCCCTTCCGAGATTCCCTATCTTGCCTTGAATAGAGATGATACGGCATAACGCAAGAAATTCGTGCAGGATTATGTCGTTTTACGTTGTAAATTGTCCAAAGTAGGGAGATTAAATATTGGTTCTTTGGTTGATTCGATTCTAATTGCATAGCAATGACAATGTGGTTTCCTTTTATTTGGTTCTCCTCAGATAATAATAAGCGTGGACAAACCTCACCATCAGGGAAAATTCTCTCTTCAATCCCAATATAAGTTGAAGATGATAAGTTTTCTGCAATTTTACCTGCAAATTCTGGTTTTCCTAGTAGTATGACATCCATAATTAAGGAAACTCCTCAAATGCTTGCATGATTAAGATGTTTCTAATGTTATATTATAGTTATTAGGTCATTAATAATTCTAAAGAGAAAATCTAAATTAAATTACGTAATATTCATCGCTCAGCTCAAGGAAAATGAAGAGAGGAATTCTGTGAATAAAAAGCAAACTAATGGCATTGAAATAAATAAAAATCGTAAATGGTTTTCAGGGAATGTTCTATTACTTGGTCTCGTTTCCTTCTTCGCAGATATTTCTGGAGAAATGATGACTCCCGTTTTACCACTATTTATTGCTGCATTAGGTGGTTCTGGAATCATTATTGGATTTATAGGGGGTTTAGGGGATGCTGTGGCTAATATTGTGAAAGTTCTTTCTGGATACATGGCTGATAAGACAAGAAAAAGAAAAGAAATAATCACACTTGGTTATGGCATTCCATTTTTCGCAAAGCTTGGAATAGGCTTATCAAACTCTTGGGAACAAGTACTAGTCTTGAAACCAACAGAAAGATTAGGAAAAGGGATTAGAGGTGCACCCCGTGACTCTCTGTTGGCTGATTCAATTCCATTTGAGCAGAGAGGGAAAGCTTTTGGTTTTCATCGAATGATGGACACAGCAGGTGCTATTATTGGATCATTCCTTGCTTTAATAATTGCTCTTCTCTTCTTTAATGTCTTAATTAGTGAGCTAGAAGTTCTAAAACTTATTATCATCATTTCTGCCTTTATTTCTCTACTTGCAATCTTTCCAATTTTTTTCCTTTCAGAATCAGGAGGAGCAGCTCCAAGAGAAAAACAACGAAAAGTAAGCTTAGTCCAAAATATTAAAGATTTACCGCAAATCTACTATAAATTTCTAGTAATCTCAATAATCTTTGGATTGGCCAACTTTACTATCCTTTTGTTCATCCTCCATTCAAGAACTGTTATTTTAGGAATAAATGAAGTAGTATCACCTTCAGTCCTAATAACAATCCCAATTATTATTTTTATTTGGTTTAATATTATCTATACAGTATTATCTATCCCTTTTGGTGATTGGTCTGATAAGTATGGCCGTAAACCTGTTTTTGCAATTGGTTTGACTCTATTTACCATTACTTGTTTTGGTTTCCTCTTTACTACAAATTTAATATTACTTTTCTTATTCTTCGGAATCTATGGTGCTTTCAACGCTGCTACCGATGGTATCCAAAAAGCATTTACAGTGGATTTGCTTCCACAGGATCTTAAAGGAACTGGAATAGGATTATTACAAACTTTAACGGGATTTGCTAGTATTATAGGTGGAATGATTGCTGGTTACTTATATGACTTAGAAGTTAACCTTGCATTTGCCTATGGAGGGATTATGGCAATTACTTCACTAGTGTTATTGTTGGTAATGAGTTTTCCTTCGAATAAAGATGACTCATTAAAATAAGGACTTTTTAACTCAAAATCTTTTCTACTAAAGTAATACTTATTAAGATGACAATACTCAAAATCAGAGTTGAAATAAACAGCTTTCTAGTAAATTTCTTTATGAAGATGTTTTCTTTACTGATTAGACTATAGCGGGCGCAGAGGGATTTGAACCCCCGACCAACAGGTATCTTCAAGATTAATATAAAATTTAATCATTAAAAGCCTGTCGCTCTACCTGGCTGAGCTATGCGCCCTTAAGTTTATGGCGCCCCGGTCGGGATTTGAACCCGAGTCGGATGGGTTCAGCAGATTATCAAACTTGATAAGGCTTTGACAGCCATCAATGCTAGACCAGACTACACCACCGGGGCTATATTCCAGACGAAGACCTTAATCATCTTATTGCTTGATAGGCATCTAAGTCTGCCCCTTCTTTCTCAATTTTTTAAATTAATCCTCTCTTAAAGATGTCACACATCTAGTTCCTGCATAACCTTAAAATCCTAGAGCCAAAGCAAAGAAAATTGCTGGATCCTACTTAAAGAAAAGGAATAACCCCTAATCACATGTGCTGGGGTGGCTTAAACGATAATAATCTTATTATTGTGGCAAAGCCTGGTATAATTATAATGTCTATAGTTAAAATGCCGATAGCGCGGGACTCATAATCTGAGAATGATTCTCACAACTTTATAAGGGCATGATTCGCGCTTTCAGACGGGATATCCCGAAGTCGGGGGTTCGAATTTGGGTAAATTGCAATTTACCCTGCGAAAAGCCCCCCCCCAGCATCTACTTAGATTTCCAAAGTATAAAAGAGTATTTATTGGAATCTTAGCTCAAACATTATCAAGACCTACCTTAATTGAAGCTTAAAGAAAAATTTTAGCGCTCCGATAGTGTAGCTCGGCCCATCATTCAGGGCTCTCAATGAGAGCCACCAGATAGGGTATTCTCAGGAGTTCCCCTGTGACCCGGGTTCAAAAGAGACAAACACGATGTTTGTGAACGGAAAATCCCGGTCGGAGCATTCTTATTTCCTATCTAGGATCTATGATCAAATATAATTGTCCATCAATATCTAACCAAACATTCCCTCTAAACCAGGCGGAATCCCTCCTGGGGGAGCTCCGCGGCGTCCTCGCATCTTCCGCATCATTTTTAACTGCTTCACTGCTTGGTTAAATTGATTTAAAAGAAGTTTAACCTCTTGGGGGGATGTTCCTGACCCTTTCGAAATTCTCTGGATACGTCTACCTTTAATCACACGGGCATTATCCAATTCTTCTTCGGTCATTGAATTACATATTGCAATGAACCGTTTGATATTTTTTTGGCCCTCTGCTTCTAATATCGGCTGCTTTCCAGTCAGAGCACTCATTCCTGGAATTTTTGAAACTAATTTTCCGATAGATGATTGTTTACTAGCACTCTCCAATTGTATTTTGAAATGTCGTAATGTTAGCTTCCCTTTTTTGAAAGCATCGCGAAGCTCAGCTGTATCTTCCTCATCAAATGCTTCATTTACACTTTGTATTAACCCTTCGATATCTCCCATACCTAATAGTGACCCAACGAAACGGGTCGGATTAAACTCCTCCAAATCCTGGATCTTTTCCCCATCACCATAGAATCGGATTTTTGCTCCTGTTATTGCAACAGCAGAGACAGCCCCGCCACCTTTGGCTGAACCGTCAAGTTTTGTTAAAATAATTGATCCAATGGGTGTTGTACGATTGAAAGCATCAGCCTGTGCTCGAGCTTGCTGACCTATCGTTGCATCAACCACTAAAATAATCTCAGTAGGCTTAGCAATTTTTGCAATTTCCTGCATTTCCTTTAATAAAGATTTCTCCTCCTTATGTCGCCCAGCAGTATCTATTAAAACGAGATTGACATTTTTTTTCTCCTTAAAATAATTCAATCCATTCTTAATAACTTTTGATGATTTTTTTTCCTTCTCATCCCCATAAACCTCAACATTAATAGGAGCATTATATTGTTGAAGTTGAGCTAAAGCACCTGGTCTAAATGTGTCTCCCCCTATAACCCCAACTTTATAGCCTCTTTTTTGAAAATAATTAGCTACTTTACCTATGCTTGTTGTTTTACCTGATCCCTGAATACCAATGAACATAAGAACTGAAATTTCATTAGGATTTAAACGAAGTGGAACGTGTCTCTTACCAAGTAATCTAGTAAGTTCATCATAAATAACTTTAAGAGTATAGTCACGCCTACTCACCCCCATAGGAACTTGATCTTTGAGTGCTTTTTCTCGTACTTGTTCTGTAACATTAAGAACCAACTCTAGATTAACATCAGCAGAAAGAAGGGCATTCTCCAAATCCTGTATAAAATCGTTTATTATTTTTTCATCAACAATGGCTGCACCACGAATTTTCATGATGGCATTTCGTAATGATAAACTCAAAGAATCAAGCATTTACATTAGACCTCATAAGTGGTTTATTTTACTATACTAAATAAAACCCACTTTATACCAATAATTAACTTTTTCAGCCTCAACGATTGTGAACAGTGGAGGTAATGAATTATGAACGAACACTTTTTAGCAATTAATAAATTTTATTTCAGAGAAAAATCCTCATTTACAAGTGTCAAATGTTGTATAAATGAGGATCAATTTTTAAAGGGGATTAGATTTCTTATTTCTAATTAGAGGGTATCTAAGAGATAATTGAGAATGGTTATTGTTTGAGAACTTAAATATTCATGTGAACCCAGGGAAAATTTTGGTAGTTTTGAAAAAAATTGCCAATTTTCTTCTATGAATCCTATTTGATCACCTATTATAAAGGAAACATGTTTTTTCAGCATTAGAGTAGAATATTCTCCTTTCATATCAAGTACAAGGGGACTTTGCCCTTCAAGATAACCCTCTAGAGTACTAGGATAAAATCGTATCCCAGGATGCGGA
>Ga0209636_10002209_pt1 | contig 19816 bp, 7 predicted proteins | sample DeeMarSWOR152_54_FD_187464 | JGI IMG/M metagenome (GOLD analysis project Ga0209636, IMG submission 187464) | Marine sediment microbial communities from White Oak River estuary, North Carolina - WOR-1-52-54 (SPAdes) (version 2) | ecosystem: Environmental > Aquatic > Marine > Intertidal zone >... | reverse complement strand
CTGGATTTTAAAGAGCCTGGTACACCAGAGACCAAAATAACTTTAGGGGGTTCAATATCGGCTTTGAAAATTTTATCAAAACCTGGGATTGTATTTAAAAACATATGATCACCTGACTTTTTTTTTAACTAAGATTTTTTAACTTCTATTCAATTTAATGATATACCTCAATCTACCTTTGACCTTAAAATCAATTACTTTGGTAACTGATTTTTGTTTGAATTATTTTCAATATTGATTTTATATTAATGAGGCCAGGATATATGAATATTTGAGATAGTGAGTATATAATTTTTTTTCGAAATTATGAATTTGATCTTCTTATATTCTCTTATATTATTTTTCCTATATATTAATTGATATTTTCCAACATGTTTTTCGGTTAATTAATTTTTGATTCCATTATTTTCCATCATTCTTTATCAGCTTCTTTTTTACCAGATCCTGAGCACCAGCGGCACTTACCTGTACCCTGACATGAATGACAATCACCAGAACCATGACAGCCAGTGCATTGTTCACCAGCTTCACTCTTGCCAGTGCCTGAACATGTGTTACATCTACCATTACCTTTACACCAATAACATTCTCCAGTGCCTTCACACGACTTACATGCATCCTCTGGTATTTCTTTCATGGGTTTGGCCAAATCTTTTAATACCTTCACTTTTTCTTGTAATTTCTTTTCCATCTCTTCAATTTTAGCCTCATTACCCACCAGGTTAATCTCTGGTGCTTTATCAATAGATGATTTATCAAAAACTGTATCTTTTTCAGATGCTTCAACCCCAGGCATCTCAGTAGGTTTGGCCTCAGGTGTTGGCGGTTGAGTTTCCAGTAGTTCAGATGGTTCTATGGTTGGTTCGGTTTTGGGTTCCTCAACACCTGTTTCTGCTTCTTGATGGGTTGCTAAATCTTTTATTTTTGCCTGGACGGTTTTTTTCAAGAAGCGTAACTCAGTATTATCCTCATCAAGTGCTAAACCCTCGTCATAAATCTGGATGGCGCGCTCGTATTCTTCTGCTCGATAGGCATTCTTCCCAAGCTCAATAATCTGTTTAATCTTTTCTTTAAGCGAACGCTCTTCTGATACCTTGGGGCCCGAAATTTCTACTCCGGGCACTTTTTCAACGGTTTTTGTTTCAACTACTGGCCCTTTTGACGGCGGGCCCTTTTTAACTGTACGGAGTTCAAATTGGCTTAAATCATAAATTTGTTGTAAGTTCGCTTCTAATAATTTTTTATCTAACAATTTAAGGCGATTTATTATTTGTTCAGGTTTATTAATTGGATAGTCTAATTTTGTCGCAATCAAATCCACAGGTATGCCAAATAATAAAAGATCTTGAATTTTTGAAGTTAATTTGTCTTTTGATTCTATTGGATATTTTAGCTTTGAAATCTTTTCCAGAAGTTTCGATTTGGTTATAATATTAACAAAAGAGTCCCCAATTATTGCATCTATTATTTGGCCAGGTTCTTGAATATTTTCTTTATTCTTAAATGATTTATCGGCTAAAATTGAAACTGGTAGCTCACCCACTTCTTCGTTTATATAATACATTTGGTCTTTCCCACCGAGTGCTTCGATTAAAATATCTTTGTCTTCGATTGGAAAAGTTGGTTTATTTTCGAAAATATTCAACAAAATTGATTTAATAGTTTTTGAATTAAGAGCAACCCCATTATCCATTTTGATTGCCATTTAACTTACTCCTGACCTCGAAATTTGAGTTAAATTTAAATAATATCTTTTTCGCTAGAATAACCACTTAAAGTAATTCTCACCATTAGACATATGCAATTGTTTAGCATTTTTTTGTCTATTGATTTGAAAACTTGGCCTTTTATCTTTGATATTTAGATATATTAGTTCAAGATATTTCTTTTTTTCGTGATTATTTCGAAGTTATGCTCTTTTATGGTTTTTAATTGAAATTTTTAAGTGGATTTATATTATTCAATTTTATGGCATAATTAGTTCATATTCCGTAGCTAATGATTTTGTTCCTTAGCCTTAGAATATTTTATTTCCTAGCAAATCATATAATATATCGTTATTTTGATATAAAATAATTATTTATAAAGCTTTCCAATTACATAGCCAATAGTAAGATCTTTTATTTTTATTGAAGTTGTTTTTATTTTATTGGATTTGTTTTCAAAGCAAAGGTATCATTTTTGATAAATAATTATATCATCAACATATATGAACCATGATACAAAATTTGTTAATTTTTAACAATTTTTAAGGTGCACCTAAATATTAAATAGATTCCTCCCCATACCTTCATTATAATAAATTTATAATTTAACTTCTTCAACCATTAATAATTAAAAACTTTCTGATATTCCTAATCGAAAATAATTATAATTCACTATAATATTAATAATCACAGCATAATCACAGATAAATTTCAATCATTATCCAATCATTAGTTAAACCTAATTGTTGGTGGGGATTTACGGCTATGAGACGGGTCCAGTACTGGGTTATTTTTACTTTATTATCCATCGTAATTATTGCTATCATATTACGATTAATCAAATTATATGAATTCTCCATTTGGGGTTCTGATTCTGGCGAGCATTATTATTTATTAAATCAAATAATAGACAGTGGAAAAATACAGCTTGATTATAATGGCTGGGGCTTGGCTTACCCATATTTTCCTGGGATGCACTTAGTGTCTTGCGGGTTTGCTGAATTATCTTCATTTTCTACTTATCAGGCTTTAATTTATATTATTCCAATTATTGCAGCACTCTCCGTGCTTCTGATCTTTTGCATTGCATTTCGTACGTTCCGTGATCATAGAATTGCCTTATTCTCTGCGGGTTTTATAGCGGTTGTGTTACCACATGTATACTCAACTTCACATCCTATGCCGGGCAGTTTAGGTGGTTTCCTACTACTGGCTTGTATCTTCCTATTGTTTAAATCTTATGATAATTTAAAGTTTATTTTTCTTCTGGTTTTAACAACTATTGCTTTAATTATTACTCATCATTTGTCAACTTACTTTCTTATTATTGCCTTGATATCAATAATCTTATTTCGGGAATTGCTACAATTTCCAAAAGATAGACTTCGAACTCAATTAGATTTCGGATATTTAAGTTTCTTAATTATTGCCTCTTTTATATATTGGATGGTATATGCAGTTTCGTTTAGAGATGAGATTCTATTACGCGTAATACCCGTGCCAATATGGTTTATTATTCTGTTGGCTATCATTGGACTCGGATTATTATATATGGTCATCTATTTACGGCGTAAATTCAAATGGCAATATATACCAAAATTTATCACCGTGAAAAATTTAGAATTACGAATTCTCCTTTTGGTTATTGGTAGTGTTTTAATTTTATTTATCTCAACAATTACTGGCGTACCCGGCACCGATATGAAGACCGATGACCAGATCATTATTTTATTCTTACCGATCATCCTTCTATTCTCCTTTTTAGCCATCTCACCGGCCATTTCTGTATTTTATAAAGATGGGCTCTCAGTTTTTGCATGGCTAATTGCTATTTGCGGTTCGGTAATATTTTCAGTTTTAACTCATAGTCAAGAACTTTTAATCTATCGCCATATACCATACGCATTTGAATCTATGTCTATTTTAGCGGGTCTTGGGATGGTTAAATTATTCGACATCATTATCAATAAAAAAGACACCGAATTAATTATCTCTGAACCTAACCAAGAATTAATTAATCCTAAAATTATGAAAGAAAAAGCTATAAATGATAGATTAAAGAAAAGATCTAAAAAATATTCGACCCATCCTTCAGATATTTCCCCAAAGAAATCCTCTTGGCGGTTTCGGCTGGGTGTTACCGGGTGTGTAATTATATTATTAATCATCTGTGGAATATATTCATATCCACCCCTTGAGGTGGTGAGTGGCTTTGAGGAGGGTACTTCTAACAAAGAGCTTGAAGCATGTTTTTGGGCTAAGGAACATTTTGAGGACGGATCAACTCTTGCATCAGACCATAGAATGAGCTCGATGATGTTTGGATTTGCTAGAATAAATAGTAGTTGGGAATATGCACCAAAGACCATTCATGGCGAATCTTTCCTTGAGATGCAAGATGAAGTGAGCAGAGTAAATATTCCTGCCGGGAATAAAAGGATTGATTACGTATTAATAACTGATGCAATAATTAATGGTGTTGCTTTGGTGCAATGGGAACCCGCAAAGCCTATGAGTGAAAATGCAATACAGAAATTTCAAACAAAACCATTCATTAAATTGTATGATAATGGTGATGCACAGATTTATATTATAAGAGGGTTTGATTGATTTGATGAAATTGAATCTTCAATGAGCAATAATATTTCATCCAACCCTTGACCATCTAGAGCAGATATTTTTAGTCGTTCAGATGTTGGCCGAAATAAATCAATCTTATTTTCTATTTCAATAATCTGAACATCATTAAAAAGAGCTTTTATTTCTGTTAATAACTTATTTTGTTCATCAATAATATAGCCACAGTGTTCTGAAGGATCTAAAATAAATATTATCAAATCTGCTAAATAGCGTAATGCCATAATCGCCTGACGTTCAATCTTGTTTCGCTGTTCCGGACTGTGATCTAATAGCCCAGGTGTGTCGATGATTTGAATTTTGTGATTGTTAATCGTTAAATGGCCTATATTAAGCTGTTTTGTGGTAAAAGGGTACTTGGCCACCAAGGGTTTTGCACTGGAGATTTGTTTGACTAGTAAAGATTTTCCGACATTTGGATATCCAGCTACCACCACAGTTGTAAGTTCAGGGTCAATATTAGGTAACTTCTTCAAACGATCTCTAGCAGAATTTAAAAAGTCCAGTTCATTTCCAACCTGCTTAATAATCGATGAAACTCTACCATAGAACATACGATTTAATTGCTCAATCTTTGAGTACTCGTTTTGGCCTCTAAGTTGGTTAACTTTGGTTTTAATCATAATCCCTAGATTACGTACTTGTTGTCGTGCCCAGTCAATAGAACCCAATGCTTTTCGTAGCTTGTCGATGCCAACTGTTATATTTACTAGCTCAAATTCAAATTTGTGCAATCTATCAAAACTGGGGAAGGCTGAGATGTATTTACTAAGGGTACTATCAATAATATCGGTCACCGTGTTGATCTTGGAAATAATTTGCTTCTTTTTTCTTAGGACCCTGTTCCTAATCTTCTGGTTCTCAGAAATCTTACTAGCTCGATGGAACGCTTTATCCAGAAGTTCGGTTTGAGTTAGTATAGTGGGAATTTTAAACATAATTTATCAACTTTAATCTATGACTTTATTAGTAATTTATAGTTATGACATCTAATAATTGGCATAATTATTTTTGCATTTTAAATAATAGCGTTAATTGCGGTTATTAAAAATGGAATTTCTCATTCTCAATCTCAAATTCAATCTCAAATCCTAACTTATAGAAAAGCATTATTTATAACGTCATTATTTATGTCACTCACATTTTACCCATAACTTTATAATTCGTAAATAAAATATATACTAAAAGGTTATTTTAATGCAAGATTCTGAAAATGAGAATGATTTATCAGCAAAACCACCAAAACCCAAGCCTTTCCAGCGAAGGACTATTAAGATAATTTTAATCTTTATTTTAATTCTTTTAATTATTCAAGTTTACGCTATCCAATTTATATTAGTCAGCAATGAATTCAAAAAACCTGATACAGATTTTGATGACGATGGTATACCAAATGATTGGGAATTAAAATATAATCTGGACCCACGCAACGCGGATGATCGTAATTTAGACTCAGATAATGATACTTTAACTAACATTCAAGAGTTTGAGAACCAAACAGATCCTCATAATATGGATACTGATTGGGACTTTTTACCTGATTCTTGGGAAATCATACATTGTTTTGATCCGCGCGCTACTAATGATAAAGATTCTGATGCGGATGGGGATAATGTAACGAACTATAAAGAATATCTGGCAGGCACTAATCCCAACCACCATGATTCTGATGCGGATGGCATGCCGGATGGGTGGGAAATTAGTTATGCTTTAGATCCTTTATCTGATGATTCTTCAATTGATTCCGATTTGGATGGGTATGATATCAATAAAGATGGCCGTATTGAATTTGATGAAAATTATACAAACCTTGAGGAATATATGAATGGAACAAATCCATTATATAAGGATACAGACGGCGATGGTATTATAGACCTTTGGGAGATAGTCAATAACCTAAATCCTTTAAATAAAACGGATGCAAATGCAGATTATGATGACGATGAGCTCATAAATTTACGGGAATATTTTTATCTTATTGACCCTTGGAATTTTGATTCTGATCAGGATGAGCTGCCTGATGGCTGGGAAGTGTCCCAGAACCTCGATCCGACCAGTAATGATGCAAGTGCCGATCCAGATTCGGATGGGCTGACAAATCTTCAAGAATTTTTAAACAATTCAAATCCGTACAAAAATGACACTGATTTAGACGGTATTCCTGACCTGTGGGAAGTATTAAACCAATTAAACCCTACAAATTCAAATGATAGTTTATTAGACTATGACGGTGATTTTTTAACTAATTTTGTGGAATATTTAAATGGTTTGAATCCCCATTCAATGGACACAGATATTGATGGATTACCTGATAACTGGGAGTTAAAATTTAAATTAAATCCAAAACTTAATGATTCTACTTTAGACCCGGATAATGATGGTCTAACAAACTTATTAGAATATTTGATATCCACTGAACCACATAATCCGGATACAGATAATGATACTTTACCAGATGGTTGGGAATGGGCCTATGGACTTAATGCCACAAACAGTGATGATGCTTTAATCGATAATGATAATGATAAGTTAAATAACATCGAAGAATTCCTAAATAATACCAACCCAAAAAACGCAGACACCGACTCTGATGGCATGAGCGATGGTTGGGAAATTGGTCAAGGTTTAAATGCAACCGCAAAAGATGACAGCCGAGACCCTGATAAGGATGGGTTGACTAATTTTGAAGAATATAAACTTGGCACGATACCATTGAACCCTGATACCGATGCAGACCTGTTACCTGATGGTTGGGAGATTGATAACAGAATATTCCAGTATAATCCAATTACAGAAAAAGAAGAATGGACTTTAAATCCGCTAAGTAATGATACCGATATTAATGGTATATTGGACGGCGAGGAAGACTTTGATTCCGATGGGATTTGGTATTATTCACCTATTCATTACTATAATTCATACTCAAATTATGAGGAATATCTCAATGGTACTGATCCGTACAAATCAGATACAGATTCAGACACGATGTTGGATGGTTGGGAAATCGAATACGGGCTCTTACCACTCGAAGATGATTGTAATTCAGATTTAGATCAAGACGGTCTGACAAATGGATTTGAATATCAGCTGGGCCTTAAACCAAACAGTAATGATACTGATGAGGACTTATTGGATGATAAATCTGAATTGGACATCTATGGCACGGATCCTTTAGACCGTGATACAGATAATGATAAATTAGGTGATGGCTTTGAAGTGTTAATTAAAGGTTCGGACCCATTCAATGAAAATAACCATTACGCAATTTTATTAAATACTGGCGACCCGTATAGTACATATGACCCCTGGCCGGACTCAAAAATTATGGATGAATTGTTACGGAATAATTATGGTTATAATGACAGTATGATTTGGAAATATGAGCGTACTGCAGCGACTTTTACAAACTTTAAAAAGGCGCTCCTGGCCATCAAGAACCTTGCGGATGCGAATGATACCGTCTACATAAACTTAGCTGCTCATGGCCAGGATGGATGTTTACAATTCATGGATGGTAATCATTATTATTCAGAAATTAATGATTGGTTGGATAATATAACCTGTGACCGAATGATAATATCTATTGATGCGTGTTACTCAGGTAGTGCAATCCCCGATCTGGACGATGGTGATAATCCCTCACCGCGTGTCATATATTCTGCATGTCTTAGTGATGAAGAATCTGATGGTACTTTTCACCTGAAATTCACTGATGCGCATGGGTATAGTAAATCTGAGTACCAAGTTGCCGATCGCAACTATGGCACCCGGGATGGCACAGGGAATGGCTATGTCTCGGTTGGTGAAGCCTTTTTATTTGCTGCGGATTATGTTAGCAGTTGGTTAGATGTAGATCAAGACGGTACGCTGGATACTTCTATTGCAAGCAATTCTACAGCATTTTGGGAAAATACATACTTAGGTGAATACCGCTTACCATGAGTTCTAAAATAAAGTGTAGAGTTATTAATTTTAAATTATATTTTATTTGGTAATTAATTGATTGTAAATTTAGAGTTCCACATTTATAATTAAAATTACAAAAAAATTAATAACATGTAGAGATATTTAACACCCGTGTGCGGGGATAGCCAAGCCTGGTCAACGGCGCTAGATTCAGGGTCTAGTCCTTAGTGGTTCTGGGGTTCGAATCCCCTTCCCCGCATTTTTATTCGGTATTAATCGAATGGGCTACCGAAGTGTAGCCCCGTATTTCCCCCGGGGATTTTTGAGGATTTAAAGGATAGATTCAAAAAGGGCCGTTCGAATCCCCTTCCCCGCACTTATAATTAATTTTAATTTGATACTAATTTTTATCAATTGTTTCGAAATGCCAAATCCAAATAAGTACCAATACTACAAAGGAAATCTAAAATCCCAATAAATACCAATACTGCTAAAAAAAATACAAAATCCCAATAGAGCAATTTTAGAATTTTGAGTTTGGAATTTACTTTGGATTTGGAAATTAGGATTTTGGATTTAAAAATCAATAAAAAACTTACTTAAGAAATGGGTGGAGGGCGATGAGAAAAAAAAGACGATTGGGGTGAGTTCGCCCTCCTTTCTTATGGGGTGAGTGAAACAAACCATAATGCGTTTACTCGATATATATAATTTTACCTAAGCATGGATAAATCAATAATATCTATCAAAAAATTGAGAAAAATATCCTTTTTAAGGATAGTTATAAACGATTTTGATTATGGTGGTCATCTAATTTATAATATTGATCCAATTTAATAATCCAAATTATTATGAAATCGAAGCATTTTTTTACTACAAAATGATTATATCAGCTATTATGATAAGAAAGCAGTTAATCTTTGGAGCTAAAAATAATATTGGAATATTCATTTTATTCATCATAATCATTTTATCACTTAGCCAAAATTATTTTAATTTGAATCAATTATGTTTAGATAATGATCTTTTAATTGGAACTCTGGAACATTTTCAGAAAATTAACCACATGGGTGTTCGGAGTAACTCAAATTATACTTATCATAACTATTCCACCTTCGTAACTGACCTAAATGAGCTTAATACTAATTATCCAGAACTAATAGAAATATTCACCACCCAGGAACAATTTGGATTACCAGATTGTGAAGGCGGATATAAGATTTGGGTAGCGCGGATCACTAACGAAAAAGTAGGATCTAATAAACCAGAGATATTATTCGTTGGTGGTCACCATGGTGATGAGGGAATTAGTATTGAAACACCATATTATCTGATAGAATTTTTATTGGAAAATTACGCATCCAATGCATCTATTCGTTATCTCGTTGACCACCGTGAAATCTATATAATACCCGTAATTAATCCATGGGGCTGGGAGAATAATAAACGGGAAGATTTCAATAATGAAGATGTGAATAGAGATTATCCATATGGAATAGAAACTGGTAATACGCCACTTACCACGGTTGGTGCACAGTCGGTGGCTGAATTAATGAAGCGCCATCTTTTTATTTTAAGTCTTTCCTGGCATAGTGGCGAGCATTTGATATATTATGCCTGGGGCACACCTAAACATGATACTACAACTGATGAATCACCGGATAATCTTGCGTTCTTTGAAGTTGCTAAACTCATGAGTGAAAATTCTGGTGACGTTGACAAATACCCTTTTGGACCGGCAAATCAAATGTTTTATTATAGTGCGTTTGGTGCATGGTCAGACTATGCGTATGCTGCAGGTTGGGATTTACCAAATGTAGCTACTGGCTACGTAACACCCGGTGGATTCTCACTTGCACTGGGAATTGAGATATCTAAAACAAAAGTACCTAACCAAGCATTATTAGGAAATTCCCAAGAGATTCTCTCGCCCAATGGAAATATTGGATTAATTTCGCAAAATATCAGAATGGCTTTAGTCATGCTTGACCTCGTAGAACCGTACCTAAGCTGGCAGAATTCTGCATTAAATCCTATTCCTGCTATAGCAAATATCAATACAAATATCACTTTAAGTTGGTTTGTGAACGGATCTTTTAGTGTGACTGAGACTAATTTATTATATGGTACTGATCCAGATCCAATAAAAAATTTCCAGTTTTCCACCGAGAGCTTATCTGGTGATAGCCATTGGACAGAAAATGCTTATACTCAAGAACTCACTTTACCTAGTACACCTGGTAATTATTATTTTGTCGCACATGCTGTAGTTGATCAGCAGGCATTGATTCAAAATGACCCTGAGCCTGATTTATTACCTCAATCATTCTTTGTAAATCAACGTACAAATGACTCTTGGAAGGTCACGAATAATGAAAATATATTAAAGGGTAATAGAGACTGGTATAGTTCTGTGATAAGTATCAAAGTTGTAAGTGATGCAAAAAACCAGGTGTGGATTACCAAGTTCGATGATGAGGGGTATTGTAATGAACCTTTTAAAATAACCTGGAATATAATGACGGATGGTATTTTAAACCATACCGAGCTCTACTGGGGTCTTCATCAGGACCCAATCAATCATTCATCACACAAAACAACCCAACAAAAATCTTCTGAAGAAGAATATGAAGCAACAATTACTATACCCGAACGACCTGGTCACTACTTTTTTATCGCACATTTGAATATCTTGCCAAATACTTCAAACTCTTCCAAAGACGCAACCGACTTTTGGAGCCAAATAATTTCTGTTGAGGCGTTTCCAAAGACACCCTACGAACTTGATGTAACCATCCAGTCAATAGAATATATAAACGGTTTCCAACAAACCTTATCGGTAACAGGTATTACTTGCTCGAATTATGCAATCTCAGATTACCCTTTAGATAATTCATTAATGATTGAGCATAATATTTCAATCTCAAGAATTGACACAGATTTTAAGAATAATACCAGCAAACAGATTAGTACAAATATAAACAATTATGGTTTGAATTGGTTTGAAACCGAAGATTATTGGTATTTACCTTCCATAAATATCTCTGCCTGGGCTGAGGGTGAATATTTAGTGATATGTTACTTCAAACATAGATATGGCCAAGGCCACTCAGATGATACCATACACTCTATCAATCGGTTTACTATTCAACATAGTATTATCGTCGATCAACCAACGATTATGTTAATTGGAAATGATACCAAATACCTGGATATCTGGAATGTAACCAGCATTTGCAGTAAAGAACAAATTAGTTCTGTGACCGAAACTGAGGCGAACATTCATTCATATCAAATTATAAACCTATCCTCACAGCAAATTGTGCTCTCGGGTAATCTATCATGGTCTTTAATAAATAACTCCTGGGAACGTGTGAAATTGAACATTACTAACCTGACCCCTGGTGAATATTTTGTAACTTGTATTTTCGGGGTTTACGAAATTGCATCTACCGGTGAGAGCCCGCATTTTATGGGAGATAAGACTGAATTTACTATATTAACTGATTCAACACACCCAGGCTCTGAAAATGAAATTGAACCTGAGCCGAATGAAATTGAAAATTATACACCATTTATAATTGTAATTCTTATTCTAATAATCGTTACATTCTTTATACTCTGGTTATTGAGAATTAGAAAAAAATATTAGTAATAATATATCATATTTTATTTTTTCTTTTTCTTATCTTTTTTCGATTTAGTTTCAGGTGCAATAGGTTTGATTTTTCCAGGGGGGCCTGTGATGGGTAACTTTGGTGGGGGTAGTAATGGTAAGCGTGGTGGCATACTCATAGGCCCACCTAGGCTTTGAGGTGGTAACTGCATCCGTCCAGGCATGAGCATCCCAGGCATGCCCGGTGGGTGCATAGGGAAACCCGGTCCGGGGCCAGGAAACATTGGACCAACTGGTATTGGTTTTTGCTCGGTTTCTCCCTTTGTTGTGTCATATATTATGCTACTCTCAGCTTCTTCTTCCTTAGTTACTCGGCGAAAGATTATTATGCTGATTAAAATCATCATAATTATAATTATAACGATGATCGCAATAAGCATTATTTCACTTGGACCCAAGCCTTCAGAATCTGATGCTGCTTGGGGTTGCTTGGGAAATGGTGCAACAGCGGCACCATGGCCTATTGAATCATAACAGATTATATGCTCAAAGCACCCAATCGGATGCTGTTCGATTTCTATTTTCAAAATAGCGAAAACTGAAAAATCTGATTTTAATTTAAGAGGATTATCTATGCCGGCTTCTAAATCGCCCAGATGCGGTCTCATGGATAGTGTCTGGCCACGATTCACAATCCTGAACTCACCTAAACCGTTATTTTTATAGTATTTATCATCAAAGGTAATCTTTGAATAATATTCCGTAGGCTTATAGAGTTCACTATAACGATTGCCTAGGTATCTGACACCCTCAAGATTTTGTGCGTCTTCTTTATGTCTTGGTTTGACTAAATAGACCGAAAAATCGTACTTAATATTTTCAATTTCAAAAATATCTGAAATGTTTTGATTGATTGTTAAATTAATTAACAATAATTGTCCAAAGCGCTGGCTGGTTATTTCTTTTAAATCAATATCAAAAATATTATATTTTCCGAAGCTACTGCGTTCCACTCTAAAATCCTCTTCACCCTCATCAGTGCATTGATAAAAGAAACCTAAAACATCCTCCGTCTCATCAATGAAATGGTTTGAACAGTTTAACTCATCAATGGTCGCACGATTACGTATTGATATTGTAATATTTACCTCACTAAATGCATTTGCTGAATCTACTACTCTTAATGTGATTAAATGTGTGCCTTTCGATAATTTTTCCTTGATATCTTTACCTTCACCAAGTATTGTATCCTCACCCACTACCCATATATATCTTAATTTTTCTTTTGATTCTGGTATTAAGAAATCAATATCAAAACAATAGCCTCGGAAGGTAATAAATTCCTCTGCGGAAAATTGAGAATTATCTTTAGGTTCCAATATTTTAGGTTTTTCAGGTGGGTTATTTTTATTTTCTATATTGATAATTAACATAACACTATCATTTGATAATTCGCGTTTCCTGATTCTCGCATATTTTGTTGGTTTATACCACTCAGTATCATACACCGTAATATTCATATAAAATGTGCCGACCAAAGAATTGTCCGGATTAAAGACAATTCGCGCCGGGTCCTCATCACTGGTAATGAAGAATTTACCAGGCATATCCTTTTCCCAACGAAATTCTAAGTCTCCTGGTATACCTTCCTCCGGTGTGGCGATTTCTTCAAAAGAAGGATTATCGGGATCGTAAACATCTATTTCATATACAGATGCTTCACCCTCTGAAGCATCCAGCTCCACCATTTTATAATCAACCATTTCATCATCAACCTCTTTGTTATCGATATGTCGAATAATTGGTTGATCATTAGTCTCAAAGGCGTTGATGATAATTTCTTCCTCTAACCAACTTGGACTATTAAGATCTTTAACTCGAACCTTAATAGGACCTGAGCCGAATTGTTGTTTCTCTTCTAAAGTATTAATAAGTAATTTATCATGGATTGTTAGTGCTACTGAGAAATTGAAGGTTTCATTTTTATAAGTGCCCTGTTTAGTCCAAGCTGAACCATTCCAGAGTTCAAAATATATCTCATCTTCATGTCCTGAGTCAGGATCATCCACATCGGGATCATAAAAGATTTTTGTTCGCTCTATTTCAATTTCCTCATCTTCCGGGAGATCTATTTGGTTTAACCCTAAGAAAGTTGGGGGCGTGTTATATTCGATTATGATTTTTGGTCTCATGTCTGGATTCGCCACTTCTGAGGAATGGAACACTTTAATTGTATCCTCTTTATCTGTTCCAGTTAAAATTAATCCGTAGTTCGGATTACCAATAGGATCAGCCACCCAATCCTCAACAATATCTTTAATATCCCATGTATAATAAAAAGATGACTTAACTAAAATAGTTGAATGTGTGGTAATATCTCCATCGAAGTTACCACCCAACCACATATTATAACCCGAATTATTCCATGTGGCACCGGAACTCCCGGGTTCGTCTTCAGTGCCCGCGCCTTCAATCCAATTGTCAAACAATTTGAATACTGAAATTGACATATTACCCTCATTTTTACACTGTAATATCAATTTTGCCTCAATAATCTGCGCATGCGATTTGATGGTATTAATCCCAGGAAATCTTAATATTGATCTGTATAATAAATTCTTTTCGGAATATCTAGATGGACCTGCCAAGGATACTTTTAACTCAGAGCTGGTGCCAAAATTATAATCATTCCATTCAGGTTCGGTTTCATTGCCCTGGACTAAATATGTATCATACCCCACCTCACCTTTTTTCCAATCTGGGGTTTCGATATCTGGGTCGATTATAATCGGATATTTACGCTCAGGTGCTTGTAACCAAGCCAAATCAGTTTTTAATATCAATAAAATTTGCGTTCGTTCAGAAGGCTCATCTAAGTTTTGCTTCAACTCTGATCCAAGTAGCTCTGGTCCAAATATTTCATTTGATGATTCGTCATAAATAGGAATATACTCATAACTACATTTTATTCGGTTCTCTGGTCGTTGTTGCTCATAGGCAAAGGGTTCTTGGATACAATAAATTGGTTTGCCAGTATCTTTTGCTCTAAGTTCAATTAATTTCGAAGTTTCAAATGCTTCGGTGTATGGAGTATCATCAATATAGGGTATTAGTGATGATGGTAAGCTCATTATGCCAAAATAATTCAGAGTTAATAATTCAGTATTCAATTGGTTAGATGCATCCAACGGGTGTTTATTTAGAATAAAATTATGTTTCAATTTATTAGGTAAAACTGAATAACTATCATCACAACCTGGGTAGATATTTTTATAAGAAATTTTATTTTCTTCTACTATACTACCAGAGGATTTAAAATTGATGTAAGTGTCTAACTCATCAGTATTTTTAACCAATCTATCATTATTTTGTTCACTACTCATTAAACCCAAGGGCTGCCAGGTGATGGGATATTCATTTGATTTATCATTTAAAAATATGATATTTGAACTTATTTCTGGTGAATAATAATGGTTAAAATAGAGCTTTAAATTATTTTTAATGGACTGGTATTGGTAAGTCTCAATAGCTTTAGAATCGTCAAAAACATTATCAATAGCGGCTCTCTCAATAGTCGTATCAATTATTTGCTGAGTTCCCTGGGCATCAATATAAAACACAGGTTTAATATTAAACTCTGCTGTAGTAGTACCATCAGGATTGCCAGTTAACCTAATTCGATCTTTGTAAATATCTCGTGTCTCTTGTATTTCCTGGGGCTCCAGATCAATAGATTCATTGCTAATTATACTTGGTTTGGTTTTCTTTTCTACCGTAGATGATTCGATTTCTCTAAACTCAGAGGTGGTGATTGGCTCCATATTATTGTTAAATTCACTAGCCACTCCCAAAAAACTTGGTAAAATTAGGATTATTATTAGGAAGAATAATAATATGATTGCTGGAATCGATACTTTCGCCAACTGTGTAATCCCCTTCAGTGGTTGATCGTATTTTGATTATATTATTCAATAATCCCATGGTTATTAAAGCTAATGTATTATTGTGTAAATGTAAGTTTTTATTGCAATTATCAAATTTCGTAAATATGCCAATAATAGATTTCCTGGCTCTCTATACGATGTTTGAATATATTTTTAACTTAATAAACTTTTTTCCTTAACCTCAGATGTTTCTTTTAATCTGGGACAGAAACCTATTTAAACCCAAAGATGTAATATTTATATAAAAGTTATTAAAGATTATACATATTTTTTGTATATGGAGGTTAGGAATGGTTTAGAAATACTTCAATAATAGTTACGAAACTGTTCCAAACTCTTTATAAATATGTATCTATATATTTAATATAGCCAACTAAACATATGGAGGTTTTAATTAGATTATTAAAAATATGAGTGGACTGTTGGAGATAAAGATTGGGGCTATTATATTAGGAATATAAGCACTGAAAGTTTCAAATTATTTGTCATCTTTGAGGGGTAGAATGTTTCATGAAGAACCCTGTAAATATAAAATATTATTTATCGCAATAGTAATTTTGTTATTATTTTTCTCTACTTTCATTTATTTTTTTATTCCAACTAATAATGGGTATTCACGAGAAATCAAAAATCAAAATGTTACTAAAAATTACCCAAACCAAGTCACTACTTCTGAGCAAAACCAAAAAAACGAATTACCCTCACCAGTTATTCTTAACAATGGATATATTGGTGAACTTGAATTATTAAATAATACCAAAGAATCACATGATGCACGGTTGAGTCGAAATAATGGTGATAATGATTATGACCTTAGAATACAAAATATAAACTTAAATTATTCAGGATTAATTGGCTGGCAGGTTCGCATAGGCGGTGTTAATTATACTTATTATATTGCGGGAGAAATTGGAAAACCATCTTTGTTTTCAATAACCATAAGAAATGTTGGGAAAAAATATATTAATACCAGCCATCAGGTTTATTTATCAATCAATCTAACGGATTATTATGGTTATTCAAGTTGGGAACAGCGTGAATATATAGGTCCTTTACAACCAGGTAATGAATTACCAGTGCTTTTTAACTGGACTCCTGAGTATTCAAATTGTTATAACCTAACTTGTTACCTATCTTTTTCCAGTGACCAAAATATTACCGATAATCTGTTCAAAATAAATAATTTATACACAAAAAAATGGAGTGATGACTTCGAAGATGGCATCCTCGATGGTTGGTCAGGTGACATAGGAAATGATGCATGGCATCTTACGGACACTATCGAAAATGATCCAAATCCAAAAGCTCATACCTCAGAGTTTGCACTCTATCATAGTCTGGAAGAGGATGGAAAACGTGATGATTATGGTGAAAAAAACGATTTTGATCTAATTACACCCGAGCTTGATCTCCGACGCTTTGAGAGTGGTCAGCCAGCATATTTAAATTTCCATTTCTACGGTGCCTCGGAACCAGATAAAGATAAATTCACCATTGAGGGTTATAAATCTTCAGAAGATCAGTGGTTCCCCATTGACATTGAGTTTAATGGTGGTGACACTCTTAACGAATCCAATTTACCCGCCTGGTACCTTTGGCGAACCGGGTTCTATTTAGGGATACCCATTAATTCATATGCTGGGGAGTTAGTCAGATTCAAAATACACTGGCATTCCGATTCGTTACCGGAAGATAAGGTCGGATTCTATTTTGATGATTTCTTCATATATGGTATTGAACGGCCATTAAATGATATTGATGTTGGAATAGCAGACATAGTAATTTCTCCTATAAATCAACCAATTGTCGTTGGGAAAGAGTTTCAGATATCTGCCAATATAACCAATTATGGTACTCAATCTCTAATGAATTTAAGAGTGGATATAACTGTTAAAGATTCTACGGAGCGTTTAGAGAGTACTAAACCAGTTGGAGATAATACGATTAATAACTTAAACCCTGGTAACTCAGAAATAATTACTTGGTGTGTAGTACCGAGTGTCGGTGGTATATATTTTATCAATATTTCAGTTGACCTTGAAGAAGATAAAAATAAACAGAATAATTATATCAACTCACATACTGTGGAAGTTTTCAAATATTACAATTCTTTTGAGGAGATAGACAATACCTGGCTTGCTGATGGCAACTGGGTTAGAAAAAATGTGTTAAATGACCCTAACCCTGACAATCATTCGAGAACTAACGCGTGGTATGTCGGTTTTGATTCTGACGACGAAGTAAATTCTTCAAATATACTTTATTCACCAATCATAGATCTTGACGGTGCCGAATATAATCCGTTATATAAAAGAAACCAGCTCGCCGTTACCTTCAACTGGTTATATCAAGGAGGTCTGGAGGATAAATTATATTTTGAATTAGCGTTAGATCACTCAGATAATTGGATATTATTCCCGTTACCTAATAATTCTTCAAGTATAATTACCGGTGATAATAGTGACCACTGGCACCTTTGGGAAGCACTTAATATTTCGGAAAAATCAGAACTTTTTGGCCATCATTTACAATTTAGATGGCGCTATGAACCCGAACCTAGCCTTGAGGTAAGCGAACGCGGTTTTTATATTGATGATTTTTCCATTTGGGTTATTCAAGAGCAATATGGTAGGCCCAGAATCAAAGAGAGTAAGGTTATTCCAAACTCGATTATTAACGATAGTCGTGAGTCTGCACTAATAATCTGCACCCTTGATGAGACACTACCTAAGGTGGCAGGCGTTAGTGTTAATTTAGAGCCAATTGCAGGGCTAAAAAACCAAAAGATGTATGATGATGGCACTCACGGTGATACACGAGCTGAGGATAATATATACTCTACTGAGGTTACCGTACCAACTACTGTTCCCAAGGGCTATAAAATTCTTAAAATTACAGCAGTTGACGAAGATGGAAAGTTTGATAATGATTATGTAAGAATTTTAGTAAAAGAAAATTTACCACCTGAGATAGAGAGGCAATATCCAATAAATTCAAATATTAGCATAAATGAAAGCGAATACGTGGAATTCTCAATTGAGGCATCCGACCCAGAAGATGGGAATTTGATTTTTAGTTGGTATTTGAATTCAGAATTAATTGAAAAAGGGTCCAGGGATTATTTCTTATTCAATACCAGTTACCAGGGTGCATTCTCTGCGGGTGAATATATTCTAAGAGTTGTAGTAGAAGATAATGGGATCCCAAGAAAAAATGATTATTTTGAATGGAAAATCGAAGTACTCAATGTCCTACCGGACTTTGAAGTACTTGATGAAAATATTATTTTATCTGAAAATAATGTAACAGTAAATGATTATGTCGATCTCCATGTGGAAATTTATAATCGTCAACCGGCGCCTGGGAATAATGTGTCGATACATTTTATTCAACAGACTACTGATGTATCAATATCAGATTCGGTTTTTAAAGTTTATAATATCAGTCAATTTCCGGGTTTTGCAACTACTACAATATTTGCCATCTGGCAAGCAAATATTTCTTATAAATATTTAAAGGTCCGAATCGACCCGGAGAATGTAATCTCCGAATTATATGAAGACAATAATGAAGCATTTGTACCCATTAATGTAACTGCCCCGTTACCTGAGCCACAGACACATGATAATAAAACAAATTTGACCAGTGCTCAAGTACCATATCAAATTTATATAGCAACAATAGCGGTAATAGCAACAATTATTACTCTGTTTATAGCAATCGGAACAGAGTTTGGCAATTATAAATTATATTTGATGTTCGCTCCATTGTATTATCGAGTAACCGGAGATAAGGTATTAGAGCATGAATTAAGATCAAAGATATATAGCTACATTCGTGCCCATCCCGGTGAACATTATAGATCAATTATGATGAAACTTGATATTAAAAATGGTACATTAGTCCATCATTTAGCCAGGTTAGAGCAGGAGGAGTTAATCACTTCAGAACGTGATGGCTATTTTAAGCGCTTTTATCCTGTTGGGATGAGAATTCCAAAATCTGAT
>Ga0209636_10002208_pt1 | contig 19820 bp, 13 predicted proteins | sample DeeMarSWOR152_54_FD_187464 | JGI IMG/M metagenome (GOLD analysis project Ga0209636, IMG submission 187464) | Marine sediment microbial communities from White Oak River estuary, North Carolina - WOR-1-52-54 (SPAdes) (version 2) | ecosystem: Environmental > Aquatic > Marine > Intertidal zone >... | reverse complement strand
GGAATCCAAAACTAAGTGAAATACGTATTATTAGGCATAATCCAAGGCCTTACTGAGTTCCTGCCCGTTTCCTCTTCCGGTCATCTGGTTATTTTTCAAACTTTGTTTAAAGTTCCCTATAGCATTGCCTTTGATGTAGTGGTGCATTTAGCAACCGCCCTGGCAGTCGTGGTCTATTTCTGGAGGGATATCCTTGAACTGTTTACTTCTAAACGCAAGATGCTCTGGTTGATAATGGTTGGCTCAATTTTCACCGGGATCTTGGGGCTGACTTTCAAGGATTTTTTTGAAAGCCTCTTCAGCTCGGTCTTTGCGGTGGGATGGTTTTTGTTGCTCACTGGATTAATCATTGTTTTGGCAGAGTGGATCGGGAAGGGGAGGCGTAAGTTAGAAGAGATGAACATCTGGGATGCGGTTTTGATCGGTTTGGCGCAGGGCTGCGCGATTGCTCCTGGTTTGTCTCGGTCTGGAACGACTATCTCTGCTTCATTAGCCAGGAATCTGGATCGGAATCTGGCAGCCAGATTCTCATTTCTCTTATCTATTCCTGCCATTTTAGGTGCAGGGTTGGTTCAGTCAAAAGAGATTATTAAGGCGGGCACAGTTGGAATCGGTTTATGGCCTTTGATTTTAGGGTTTATAGCTGCGTTTATTTCCGGATGGATAGCGATCAAGATTTTTATGAATATTATTCAGAGGATGAGTATCCGTGGATTTGCTTATTACTGCTTTGTGGTTGGCATTCTGGTTTTGCTGCTTAGGGTCTTAGTTTGACCAGCTCTTGGAGGGGACACGGTGTTCTGCCTCAATGATAGGAAGCTGAGAGGGTGCGAGTCCGGTCTTGCGCATCTTGCCTCTGTGGGCACGGAGTCCATTCTATTTCCTCTTTTAAAATCATGTCCCAGGTTGGGTATTTTTCAGCTTCTCTATCTTCCGGGTCTTTTGAAACTCCTGAGCCTCTTAAATCAAAAAGGTCTAAAATACTTTTTCGCTTTGCAATACCTATCCAATCCCAATCCATCACTCGTAGAGGAACAAAAATAGATCCCTCTCCTTCGGGTTTAAACATCAGGTACATTTCATAATGGTGATTTACTTCTATAGTCAGATCCATATAAGTTACCGGAACGCCAGGAGCATCTGTTGCCTCTGGTCCAGGTGAATAAGGGTATTTTTTATCAAGACCTTTCTTATTTAGTTCCAGACATGGATTGAGCGCCTCCTTATGCTTTTCATTACGAGCATCTGTATGGACAAGTTGGACATATTGAGTCTCTCCAGGGAATTCATTTGGCAGCGGGTCATGAGTAAATTTAATCGTATAATTTTCGGAAGGTGGGTCGTAAATCAATTCATCACGAGTCACTATCTCTTCTTTGTCCTCTCGATATGTAACCTCACCAATAGTAAAATCGCCGTCTGGCACTTCGCTTTTCAGCTTTATCTTTGGTTCTTTTACGACAAAGTTAGCTTTAGCCTCCAATTTTTTTCCATCCACTACCGCTGAGTACTTAACCGTGAGATTGTCTTTTCCATCCCACCAGTGGAATTTTACTTCAGGCTTTTTTAATTCTGCTTCCTCCAGTTTATCGATATATCCTCTCTCACCCCCCACTACAAAATCTTCTATGGGATCACCAGGAATTTTCTCCCATTCACCTCGCTGAATAGTTGCAGTCTCCGGCAGTACTACAGCCTTCAGTTCGATCTTCTCGCCCACAAGAACTTCCTCCGTTTCGTCAGTGATATCTTTTCCTTCCCGCCAAATTTGCAAAATAGGCTTAACCTTTCCAAAACGCCAACTGACCCGGATCTTAATATTCTCGCCGGGCATCTCGACAAAACTTGAGGAGAACCTGACATTGCCGCAGTAATCCCAGACAGCTGGATCTAAAGAGTATGGCATAAACGGCAATGTATTGGTGTTCCAAGTATAAGAACCCCACATACCGCTTGTATCGATTGTCTTTGCGGCGAAGAAACCAAGGTTCTGCCTACCTTGCATCTTAAAGTACTCTGGATCTGGTGCTGGAAAGCATCCCTTCTGATGCAGGATTCTAACAGTGTCAAATGGTACCCCCGAATAGCGAAACTCGTATACTCCTTCAACTGGTGTTGTGCAGCCTTCTCTCTGCGCGATCTTATTGCCAAATTCCCCTAGAAAAACTTTTAATAAAAAATCAGTTTGCTTAACTGGAATAGACCTGGAACCGCGTTCTTCATACAGAAGTGAGCCTGTTGGGCAGCAGTCAGTACAACGTTCATCCTCCACATTGGAGTAGAACCTGCTTTCCCAATTGGAGGTCGCAGTCAGCGATTTGCCCCTATATTCTAAATACTCATTTTCCTGTTTGAAACGCTCAATGGTTCCCGAGATGTTGAGTGTGGCAAACCCGGTTTCAACAATGTTTGTGGACTCCCCTAAATTTTCCCATCTCGCTTCCAACCGAACATTGACATTTAGTTGGTCTTCATCCAAATCGAAGGTAGACATTGCGGGAGTTGGAAATAGTAAGATTACAGATATGCATATTATTTTGACTAAATATATCAAAGGTTCCGAAATATGCCCACGCATCTTCTTGACCTCAAAAAGTTGTATATAGCAAAATTCTTTATTATTCATTATCGATGTGCTTAATAATATCATACTCCTGATTAATATTTTATTCAATAAAGCACAAAGGCGCGAAGGTTTGACCCGAACTTTAATTTGATGTATATTACCCCTGATGATTCTAGATGACATAATCTTTAACAAACGCCAGGAAGTTACCTCACTAAAGGTGCTCTTGAGCGGTAAAGACCCTCGCAAGCTGGCCAAGGATTTGCCTAAGCCGCGGGATTTTATGAAGGCTTTTCGGAAAGGAAAGTTTTCCCTGATTGCGGAGATCAAAAAGGCTTCTCCTTCTGCCGGGATCATCCGGGAAGATCTCAATCCCATAAGCCTGGCAAAGACTTATGAGGAATGTGGGGCCTCAGCCATTTCGGTCTTAACCGATGAAAAGTTCTTCCAGGGAAAACTTGAGCATCTCAAGGCAGCCAAGGATTCAACTACTATTCCAATCCTGCGCAAGGATTTTATCATTGACGATTCCCAGGTATATGAATCCAGGATCGCTGGAGCGGATGCCATTTTACTAATTGCCAGGGTGCTCGAGGAAGCAGATTTGAGCGGGCTGATTAAATTGGCTGAATCTCTGGGCATGCAGGCCCTGGTTGAAGTTCATAACACCGAAGAAGTGGAAAGAGTCTTAAAGGCCGGAGCCAAGCTGATCGGCATAAACAATCGCGATCTTGATACGTTTAAGGTGGACCTAAAAACCACACTTCAACTCATGCAAAAATTCCCAAAGCTCAAGGACCGGATCGTGATCAGCGAGAGCGGAATCGAGAGGCATGAAGATGTCGAGACCTTGAAGGGGGCTGGAGTGAGTGGGGTCTTGATCGGGGAGTCTTTGCTAAGGAGCAGAAATATTCCAGCCAAGGTAAAGGAGCTCTTGGGATGAGGCTAGTGATTGGGATTTTGTCATTGGGAGTTGGGATTTTGATTGCCAGCGGGGCTTTGGCCATGGGTGAGGCGCCTCCGCCGGCAGAGGTAGTGACTCCCGAAGTTGAATTTGTGCGTGAATTCGGTCTCCCAGGTTCCGGAGATCGGCAGTTCTATTATCCCCACGATGTAGATGTGGGGATCATGGGGGATTTGGAGACCGGTTTGGGAAATATCTTTGTAGTGGATACCGGGAACAACCGCGTTCAGAGATTGGATGAGGACGGGGGATTTGTCTATCAGTTCGGAGGTTTTGGCAGCGAGCATGGGCAATTTAATTCTCCGGTGGGGATTGCGGTGGATTTTAATTTCCGCATCTATGTTTCAGAAAAGGACAACGATCGGATTCAGCTTTTTGACATTCGGGGGAATTATTTAAATGAGGTAGCTACCGGCGAAATCGGCTACCGGGAGCTCCTCGATCCGGCAGGGTTGGATGTGGACTCCTTGGGGAATCTGTACATTGCGGATTCCGGGAATGACAGGATTTTGAAATTTAGCGACAGCGGAGGGTTTCTGGGGTCAGTGGGGGGGTTTGGGTTTGGCATGGGATTTTTTGATGGTCCCCAGGATGTGGCGGTTGATCGGGATCAATATATGTATGTGGCAGACACCAAAAATCATCGCGTCCAAAAACTTGATATTGACGGCAGACCCCTGCTCATGTTCGGGGAATTCGGGAATGACCCGGGAAAGCTTTATCTGCCTCAGGGAATTGCGGTGGATAAGAGATTTATTTATGTTTCTGATACGGGCAATGATCGCATTCAGATTTTTAGCAAAAGCGGGGAATTTGTCCTGGCTTACGGCAAAACAGGCTATGGAGAAGGAGAATTTAATGATCCCATCGGCATCTGCCTGGGCAAGAAGGGGCAGGTCTATGTGGCAGATTCTGGAAATCATCGCTTGCAGGAATTAAGAATTAAATATTAGTCCCTCGACCCCTCGACTTCGCTCGGGGCTCGGGACAAGAGAGGAGAAAAAAACATGGAGCCTTGGATTTTGATGGCGGGTTTGCTTGGTTTGGTTTACGCCTTGTATCTTTTCTGGAGGGTCACGCGCATGGATGCTGGCTCTGCGCACATGAGGGAGATTGCGGCGGCAATCCACGAAGGGGCTATGACTTACCTTAGGCGCCAGTATTTGAGTCTTTCAGTCTTTATGGTGATAGTTTTCATGGCCATTTTATTTTTTATCGGGCTTAAGGTCGCTTTGGCGTATATTTGCGGCGGAGTGTTTTCCATGCTGGCAGGCTTTTTTGGGATGAGCGCTGCTACCCGTGCTAACGTGAGAACCGCCAACGCGGCCTCAACCTACCATCAGGGAAAAGCCTTAGGCACTGCTTTTAAGGGTGGGGCAGTAATGGGGATGACGGTTGCCAGCCTGGGCATCATTGGCCTGGGGCTGATCTGGTGGCTCATTCCGGATCTCAGGACCAAGGCTTTAGTAGTTTCCGGTTTTTCCATGGGGGCATCTTCGATCGCTCTTTTTGCAAGGGTGGGGGGAGGGATTTATACCAAATCCGCAGACGTGGGGGCTGATTTAGTGGGAAAGGTTGAGGCTGGTATTCCTGAAGACGATCCCCGCAACCCAGCGGTCATTGCGGATAATGTGGGGGACAATGTGGGAGACGTGGCTGGAATGGGAGCGGATCTTTTTGAGTCCTATGTGGGCTCAGTTGTGGCAACCATTGCGCTGGGAGCCTTGATGGCCAATTCGACTGTTTCATGGATGATCCTTCCTCTGATATTGATCGTGGCCGGCATCGTGGCCTCTTTTATAGGGACGCTATTTATTGATTTTATCCAGAACATCGATCCTGCGGCAGCCTTGCGATATGCCACTTATGTGGCAGGGGTCATCTTTATTGCGGCATCTTTTATAATTGTTAATTGGCTTTTACCTGGAAATCCTGGTGTATTTTGGGCAATACTTTCCGGAATATTGGTGGGAGTGGCAATCGGGCTCTTTTCTGAGCACTATACATCTGGCAAAACAGTGGAGGGTTTGGCGCGCTCCTGCCAGACCGGACCGGCAACCAACATCATTAGCGGGATTGCGATCGGCATGAAGAGCACGGCCTTGCCTATCCTGGCGATCTGTGCCGCGCTTCTGGTTTCCCATAAATTTGTTGGTCTGTATGGAGTTGCTATCTCCGCGGTGGGCATGCTGGGCACCATTGGTATCATTATGTCTGTGGATGCCTATGGACCGATCGCTGACAATGCGGGTGGCATTGTGACCATGTCCAATCTACCTCCGGAAGTAAGAAAAATTACGGATAAATTAGATTCTCTGGGGAATACCACGGCAGCCATTGGAAAGGGCTTTGCCATTGGTTCTGCAGCGCTGACCGCGCTGGCGCTTTTTGCAGCCTATACTCAGACAGTGGGGATCACAAGCATCAATTTGCTCAGTATCACCGTGGTGGTGGGGTTCTTCATCGGAGCTCTGATGCCCTTTGTTTTTTCTGCTCTTACCATGCAAGCAGTTGGGCGAGCGGCCTTTGCTATGGTGGAAGAGGTCAGACGCCAGTTTAGAGAAATAACTGGTTTGATGCAGGGGCAGGCCAGGCCGGATATTTCTCGCTGTGTGGACATTTCAACCAAGGCAGCCTTAAAAGAAATGATCATTCCGGGAGCCATGGCCGTAGTAATTCCTATCCTGGTAGGCCTTTTTCTCGGTCCGACTGCATTAGGGGGCTTTCTGGCGGGGGCTTTAGCAACCGGAGTGCTTCTGGCAATCATGATGGCTAACAGTGGTGGGGCGTGGGATAACGCCAAGAAGTTGATTGAAGACGGATTTTTGGGAGGCAAGGGAACTCCGGTTCATGCCGCAGCGGTGGTGGGGGATACGGTAGGGGATCCTTTTAAAGATACCTCCGGGCCCTCCATAAATATTCTGCTTAAATTGATGTCGATTGTTTCGCTGGTTTTTGGCCCGGTGATTGCCAAGTTTTATCCGGTTATTACTTCACTTTTTAGGTTTTGAGAAATGATTAGTCATTACTCATTTGGATCAATTACTATCGATGGGAAGAAATACGATCACGACCTCATTCTTTCCGGATCAAAAAACAAGTCCTGGTGGAGGGCTACTTCGCATGAGGTAAACATCAATGACCTGGATCCGATTCTTGAAGAAAAGCCAAAGCTTATCATCTTTGGCACCGGGGCGGTAGGGGCGATGAAAGTCTTGCCCGAGGCCGAAGGATACCTTGAAAAGCAGGGGATTAAGATTTTAATTGCCAAGACGGCTGAAGCGGTAAAGGAATTTAATCTCCGTGAAAGCGAAGCTGGCGTGGTGGGGGCTTTTCATCTAACCTGCTAGCCCATGATTACTTCGGTATGATGTTCTTTCCCCCCGGTTTTGTCGGGCGGGATGAGGTTCGAGGTAAGACGTTTATTATCCAAGGTTACAGATTTGACCCCCTTGGAAACCCCTTCTGGATTGCGAACGGTAATGTAATAGGTTGAGCCCCGGAAGATCCGCTTAACCTGAAATCCCTTCCAGGCCTTTGGGATGCAGGGATCAACCAGCAATCCTTCATAGTCTGGCCTGATTCCCAGGATCCACTGCGAAACTGCCACAAAATTCCAGCTGGCAGAGCCAGTGAGCCACGAATTTTTCCCTTCTCCGAAATCCTTGTGATGCTTTCCCGCGATCATCTGGCAGTAAACATAGGGCTCAGTTTTGTAAAGGTCAGCGGTCTCGTTGTGGGCGGCGGGCTGGACCGCCTTGTAATATTCGTAGGCGAGATCTCCCCTGCCCATAATGCACTCAGCGATCATCGCCCAGGGATTAGGGTGGCAAAAGATAGCGCCGTTTTCTTTGAGGCCGGGTGGATAAACACAGATCGAACCGTATTTTGGGATGAACTTGGAGTAGGGCGGGGTCATAAGCATGATCCCGTGCTGGGTCCAGAGGTGTTTGCGCACGGAATCCATGCATTTTATGGCCTGGTCTTTTTCCGCCGCGCCCGAAAGAACGCCCCAGGCTTGGGTCTCAAGGTAAATTTGCCCTTCTTTATTTTTGCTGGAACCCAGGGGTTCTTCATCCTCATCGAAGGCTCGAATGTACCAGTTTCCGTCCCAGGCGACTTTGTTTACTTTCTTGGTCATCTCGGTGGCAATCTGGTTGTATTTTTTGATGTCCTCCTTTTTGCCGATGAGCTCTGCCATCTTTGCCATTTCCCTTGCGCCATAGACCACCATCTGGGGGATCATTACCGATTCGGCCTTCTCCTTTTCCTGGGTCAGGTTAAGGCAATCATTCCAATCCGCAAAGTATATTTTGGGCAAGCCGTGGGGGCCAAGGTGGGTAATGGAGAAATTTATGGCCCGGGCCATGTGTTCGTAAATTGTCCCCTTTTCTCCGCCAACAAAAGGAACTTCAGTTTCCAGAAAGCGAATATCCCCGGTCTCCTTGACATAGGCGGGGATAGATACGGTCAGCCAGAGATGATCATCTCCATATCCAGAGCCGTTTCCTTTTTTGGTCAGCGGAGAATATTGATGATAGGCAGAGCCATCCTCAAATTGGTTGGCAGCCAGATCAATAATTCTTTCCTTGACTTTTTCCGGAATCATGTGCACGAATCCCAGGGTATCTTGGTTGGAATCTCGGAAACCCATGCCGCGGCCGATGCCCGATTCATAGTAGGAGGCAGAGCGCGACCAGTTGAAGGTGGTTCGGCACTGATACTGATTCCAGGTGTTTACCATGAGATCTAATTCTGGATCTTCCGATTGTACGGAATAGTTGTTTAGATTCCCCCCCCAATAATTTTTTAGCTTTTCCAGTTCTTTTTCAATTACGTTCGGGTCTTCGAACTTTTCAGCTTTGGTCAGGGGTTCTTTAATGTTCTCGGTGAATCCTAAAACAAAGATGAAAGTTTTGGTTTCGCCGGACTTGAGATTGAAATTGAACATCTGGGAACCGACCGGGGACCAGCCCACGGCTAGAGAATTATTCATTTTACCTTCTACTACTGCCCGCGGGGCTGACCAGTTGCCGTAATTCCCCATGAAATCTTTCCGCTGGGTATCAAAACCCTTGGCAGTTACATTGGTGCAGGCAAAGTATCCCACTAGGTTCTGCTCCACTCGATAACGAGAGAGATGATAAATGATGTTCTCTTCGACTTTGGTTTCCCCGATGTTCAGGTTGTACTGATAGTCGGTCATATCGTTTAAAGCATCCCACAGGCAGAATTCAACGAATGAAAATAAGGATAAATCTCGCGACTTAACTCCCAGCGCGCCTTTCTTGGGCTCGAATTTTACTTCCAGCATCCAGATTTCAAGGTTTTCTCCAAGCGGGACAAAATAGGTGGTTTTAGTGCGAATACCGGAATATTCAGAAGAAATGATGGTATAGCCTAATCCGTGCCTGCATTCATACTCATAGTCACTGTTGCTTTTTGCCTTTTGATCTTTGATCTTTAATTTCTTCAGGACCGGTTGCCAGGAGGCCGACCAGAAGTCCTTGGTTTTGTTGTCCCGGAGATAGAGGTACCTTCCTCCGCGGTCCATGGGGACATTGTTATAGCGATAGCGCAGGATCCTTCGCTCCCGGGGATCCTTGTAAAAGCTGTAGCCGCCGGCGGTGTTGCTCATGAGGGCGCAGTAATTTTCTGAACCGAGGTAATTGATCCAGGGCAGAGGGGTATCCGGCCTCTGGATCACGTATTCCCTGTTTTCCTTGTCAAAATAGCCATATTTCATTTCAATTTCCTCCTGATGGCTTTGAGCCATTTCTTGCTTCCGTTTCTTATTTCCAGAAATATACTGAAATTAGCGTAGATCGCTTTACCTTTACCTATTTTCTTTGCGATAATCTGTGATCGTTTTGGCTTTCCTTTAATCCCGTCCAGGAATCCTTTGCGAGTTGGTTCGGTATATTCATAGACTATTCCTAGAAGGTCTTCTAAGAGCGGAGTGGGATAAAGATGCCCGTTCTCATCTTTCAATCCAAAGCGAGCTTCGGTGATAAGCGTCCCGCCCCTGCTGATCCACTTTTTCAAATTATTATATTGCTGCTTAGAAAGAAGATACGGATTGGGTAGAAGGATTATCTTATAAGGCAGATTTCCAGAGTCCAAATCTTTTTCAAAGATGAAATCCACTGGCTTTCCTTTTTGATAAGTGGCGAGGTGCGCTCCAGATATAGAATGCATGCTGTACATAAGTCCGATATCGGTCCTGATTGGTTCCCATTGGCCTGCAATACCACGGGGAGGTCCTTGCTCCTGGTAGGTTTGCACTTCGCTGGCGTGGAGATAGGCAATGGCTACTTTGGGGTGAGGGACGGGGGGCGAGGGACGAATTCTCTTTGCCAGCTTTTTGATGACTTCTAATCTTTTGGTTGGGGAACCATCTGCCCTGAGAATCCCAAATCCACCGGTTTCAGCGCCAAAAAGCGGCGGTCTCCAAGCATGATAGAGAATAGCTTGTGCGCCATGTTTTAAGGTCATCTCGGTCCAGACTTTAATCTCTGGCCCTTTGACATAGGCGGGCGCTCCCCAGCGCACATTCTGCCCTCCTTGGAGCTCGGTAATGTGGAACTCGGCCTTGGTTCCCCGCGTAAAGCTTCGCCAGAGATCCAAGATGAAGGCCAAATCTCGCTCGGTCATTCTTCCGCCCTTGGGATAAATGTCCAATCCGTACCAGTCGAGCTTTTCGGTGATCAAACTATGATCCGGCACCCGGGTGCAGGTTCCAATAAAACCATTGGTGCCAACTTTATGCCGTGGATCGAGCTCTCGAACAATTTTTGCTAAACGGTTTACCCAGTCTCGGATGCGCTCAGTTTTAAATCGGAACCAATCCAGGAAGATATGGGGGGAAACCGCTTCCCAGATCCCTGCCTTGGGGGTTTGAATGTCTTCAAATTTGGAAAAGGTTGTGGTCCAAAATTTTGTTCCCCAGACCTCATTCAGTTTTTTGATGGTCCCATGCTTGTTCTTGGCCCAGTCAATAAATGCTTTTCGAGTGTGTTGGCAATGGCAAAAATCCTTGTTAGTGGTATGGTCAAGGGGAGGGTAGACCGGTTCATTGTCCACTTGCCACAGGAGAAGAGCCGGATGTTTATGGTAACGAGTGACCATTTTTCTTACGAGTCTTTCCGCCAGTTTTCGATAGTGTGGATTATCCTTGCAGATATTTGGTCGCGGCCCGTATTCTGGATATAGAGTGCCGTCATCAGCTACCGGTTGGCTTTTGGGATATTTCCTGAAAAACCAGGTTGGAACTTGGGAGGTGGGAAGACCGAGAAGGACCTTCAAGCCATGTTTAGCGCAGAGATCCATGGCATAATCGAGTTCTGAAAAAGAAAAATTGCCTGGTTCAGGTTCGATCCAATCCCAGGCCATTTCCCCAAAGCGCACCAGGTTGAAACCAACTTCTTTGATTTCCTTAAAAGTTTTGTTCCAGGTATCTTTGGGCCATTGTTCGGGGTAAAAGGTAACTCCAAAAGGAATCATTTCTTTAAGATCACCTTGACTTTGTGGGACTTGCCGTCACCATGGGGCTTAATTAGGTTGCCTTCGATTTTATTGCCGTCTACGAAGACTTCGACTGGTCCGTGTTCAACCCCCTCAGGATTTTCAATCTCGATCTCATAAGTGGCACCGCGGAAGGGGCGGGTGATCTTGCACTTCTTCCAGTGAGAAGGAATGGTGGGCATGATCCGCAAACCTTCCCAGTCCCGAGCCGCTCCCAGTATCCATTCTGTGCCTACCAGGAAGGTCCAGCCCGCGGTTCCAGTAAGCCAGGTAAAAGCCCCTTCGCCATAAGCATAGGGATGTTCCGGGCCGATCAGGTATTCAGCATAGACATAAGGCTCTGTCTTGTAAAGATTGATATCTTTCTGTTTATTGGGCATGATCTTGCACATCTCTTCATAGGCTTTATTTCCCATCCCTGCTTTACATAAAGCAGCCAGCATGAAGGTTTGGGCATGGCAGAAAATGGCTGCGTTTTCTTTGGTTCCTTTTGAAAACATGGCGATCCTTCCCAGACCCGGATTAAATTTAGTGTAGGCGGGAGCAAGCAGGGCATAGCCATGGCGTCCGCCCAGTAGTTTGTCTGTATTTTTCAACATGGTGGTTAGCCTTCCGGAGGTTACAATTCCGGAGAGGATGGCCCAGGATTGGGAGTTTAAAAATATTTTCCCTTCATTGTTTTTGGATGAACCAAAGGGGATAAGATCGTCGTTATAACCGGCAATATACCACTCTCCCTGAGCATCCCACCCATCCTTGTTGATGCGATCGGTCATAATTTCTGCTTTTTTTCGCAGATCAACCGCAATTTTATCCTTTCCGATATGTTCTGCCATTTCTGCCAGTAATTTTAGAGAGCGAACCACAGCCATCCCCAACCAGACCGATTCTCCAATTTGTCTGCGGCCAGCCATATCCAGGGCATCATTCCAGTCTGCCTCTCCCACGCGGGGGATTCCGTGCACGCTGGTATCGTTGTAAGTAAAGTTAAGTTGGGCTAAGAGGTGATCAAAAAGGGTACCTGCTCCGTCTTCCACTGCCGGCTGATCCCACTTCACGATCTGAGTTCCACCTTCTCCCCACTTATCTTTTAACCACGGAACATTTTGGTTAAGTATTTCCTCGTCGCCGGTTTCTTTGATATAAGCGGAGACCGTGGAGGTGAGCCAGGTGGGATGGTCCTTGAACGGTCGATTGGGAAATGGTCCGTAGGTATCAGACCAGCCCGGGGCCACGGTTCCATCCCGGCGGGTCAGGCCGGCAATCTTAAAGATTTTATTCCTAGTATGCTCTTTATCAATCGCCAGAATTCCCTCTGCATCCTGGCAGGAATCCCGATATCCGCGTCCCCCTTGCCCTTCGTGATAAAAGGAGGGAGATCTGCTCCACAAATTGCAAATATAGAGCTGGTATTTGACCCAAATGTTAATCATGTTGTTAAAATCCGGATCCGGGGTTTCCACTTTTATGTTGTCAGCGATCCTGCTTCGCCAAAGTTTCTTAATTTCGTCCAGTTCTTTTTCCGCAACCTTAACATCTTTATACTTCTTTATGATCTTTTCGGCTTCCGTCTCTCCCGGGGTCTGCCCCAGGACAAAGACCAGGGTTTTTTCCTCTCCGGGTTTTAAGCTGATTTTATGCTGCAGAACTCCCACCGCTTCTTCTCCATCGCAATCTGAATTATGGCAGATCCCCCGGAGGGCTCCTCGAGGATTTTCTTCGGTGTTGCAGGTTCCCAGAAAAATTTCTTTACGGCAGTCCCATCCTGAAACTGGTTCAGAACTTGAAAAGAAACCAACATAAGGATTTTCCTTGATATCGAATTCAACATAAAAGGCGGTTTTATGGGCAAGAACGGCGTTTAATTTTTTGTCAAAAGCCACTCTATTCCAGAGCAAAGATATGTTGTAAAAGTTAATATAGTCGGTGGAGCCCAACCACCATTCCATGTAACCAAAAACCGATAAATTTCTAGGTTTTGAATTATGATTCCTGATTTTAACCAACCAGATTTCGCAGGGTTCTTCGCGGGGGACAAAATAAGTTGCCTCACTCTCGATTCCGGCATAGTTTTGCTTGATGGTCTGGTAACCCAGCCCAACATGGCATTCATAGGAATTGTACTTGGCGCGAATGGGTGACCAGGAAGCGCTCCAGGCATCGTGATTGTCGTGATCGTGAATAAAAATATATTTGCCGGGCTTATCTTTATAAAGGTTAGGCCCCAAAAACCAGGTCAGCCGCTCAGTTCGGCTGTCCTTATAGAAGCTGTAGCCTGCCCCGGTGGCGGAAAGGATGCAGGCGTAGATCTCATTTGTCAAAAAATTCGCCCAGGGCCGGGGGGTAGCCGGGTTGGTAATGATATATTCGTAGCCGTCCGGGCTAAAATGACCGTATGACATACAGACGGGAATTCTAGCAAATTTTGGAGAGGGTGTCAAAAGACGCGGGAGTTATGCTTGGTTTAATAAACAATTTTGTTGTTGATCTTGGTTAATCGTTCGTCATTTCCATAGACAAAATGATAAGTTTTATTGCCAAAGGTGATGGATTTAAGCTTTCCATCATTGAATCTTGAGATTTTTAAATATGACCTTTTTATATCATTGCCGGTGATCTTGTAGCCGTTAGAAACATTGGTGTTCGCAGCAAAAACTTCAGCAATTACCAGGACCTTTTCCAGTAGAATTGATTTTTTCTCTGCCATGGCTTGTTTTAACGCTTTATTGAAAAAGGCTTTGGAATTATTCCCCCAATTCTCGACCATTGCAGCGAAGTCTTCATCAATACCTCTCTTTCCATAATCGGCGGTATAATTTTCAAGATCAGTTCTTGCTTTTCTATTTAGTTTTGCGAATAACGCTCTCTGCTTTTCAGTTAAAATATGTTTATAAATAGAAAGTCCAATTTCATGAAAAAGAGCTGGCAAGGTCACCCGATTATCTTTAAATTCAATCTGTCCTCGGCTAAAAGAGGCTCGAGAATCTTCGCGATCATAATCAGTTTTATCTGCCAAAATAGAGTAAAATCCTCCCAATAGTCTATAGGGAATGTTTTGTAGACCTTTATATATAGTGCTTAACTCTTCATTGCTAAAGTCTCGAGTATTATTGAGGGGAATTATCATAAATTCTCTGAAAATTTTATGCTGCATCAATCTTTTTTGATCAATGATTGGTGAAACTCCGGGGGATCCCGGGAGTCTAAGCAGAGGTTCTTGTTTTGGATCGATTCCCTTATATTCAAGGATAAATCTGGCATAAGCAAGCGAGGTTTTTGATTCTTTGCTCACACCATAATCGCTGTCTCTAGCCGAAATTCTTAAAGCTCCAAGCAGGTCATTTAATTGTTCCCAGGATTTTAGTTTTTTTAGATCTTTTAAATCCGCTTTAATAATTTCTTTATCCAAAAAAGCAAACCTGGCTTCATGGGCAGCTTTTTCTCGTATTTTCGGGTCCTCATGTTTTAAGCTCTTCAAAATTTCCTCAATACTGTAGCCTTCTCTCAGATTATATTTTTCATAGTATTCATATTCCTTCGGAGCGGGTTTGACCCCGGCTTCCTCTTCAAGAGGAACAGGGGTCATAGCAATTCTTGTAATTTGTTTGTTACTAGCGTTAGGATAATTAAATTGTGAATTAAGATTTACAGGATATATCATAGGGTTATGCTTTCCTCCTTTTTATGAATATCTTCCTATTTTATTATCGTTGGATTTCTATAGAAATTTCACTTTTTGAAAAAAATCTTAGAAGGGATTTACTCGACAGTCACACTCTTGGCGAAGCTTACCTGTATTTTGCACAGCATTTATTTACTGCTGCTTCTATATCTTCGATATCAGAGCCGCCCATTATCTTCCTTTGTCTGACAGCTTCACACCTTTTATTTGCCATTTCTAATATCTCTGGATGAACTTTTCCATCACAAACACCAGCCTTGGATTCTTTTTTTGGTGCCTTTTCCGGAATATAAATGATTTTTCCCGAATCCTCATTGAACTTTAATTTGGCTTCTTTGGGGGGTGGCGTATTATCAAAAGATGAAGAGGGTCTTGCGAAGGTGAAATCCAGAAAAGTGTTACTTTTCTCTTGAATATCTGGGAATGGCCTAGTAATTTTGATCCCTACAGTCTTTTTTGCCAAAATTAGGGATTGTGGAGCTTTTAAATGTTTCTGTCCGGCTCCTTTTAATTCTGCAAAGAGTAGAAAGTGAGGGTCATATAAATCTTCCCGTAAGCCTTTCTCATAAGTGTTAGACATGGGATCAAAAACCATGTTTTTTTCTTTATTATATAAAACAAACCGTACGTGCGATCTAAAACATTGGATAGCTGGGATATACCCTCCGAGGTCAACTCCTCGATCAAATAAAGCAATAAAAAGCCCCAAGAGAAACTTCATTTCCGCTTCACAGTTCCCACCCTTATTATCTAAAAGCAAGGGAAGAAGGGCTTGATTTCTTTTATAAAAACGGAGTGGAGAAGAAGAAAAAAGCTGTTTAATTACTGCGACCATTCTCTTTTTCGGATTTTTTTCAGAGAGGGCAGTATATTTGGCTTCTTCAATAATGGCTCGAAAACTTTTTTTCAATGTAGCTAATGAGCTATTGATCTTTTGCCCTTTTAACAAGGCCGCATGGTATTCCAGTTCGAGAGGGTACTCTCCCCAGCGGATTTTACTTTCTCCGCTTTTTAAATATTGATTCCAGAAGATCCTTCCCTTTTTAACTGTTATATCTAGCAAATGTCGGTGCCGAGAAATCCCAGTTTTTTTAGCTGGTTGTTCTGCTGCAATTAACAGGCCAGACTCGCTTTCATCAAACGTCACATTTTCTGTAACAATATTTGGAATTATTAAAGGCATAGACATCTTTCGCTCTAGGTATTTATCGAGAAAAAAGGGGAAAAATTTCAGTTTTTCAGAAGATTTATTCGACGGTCACGCCTTTGGCCAGTTTCAGGGAAGCCGGTCCACATACCGATTGTTTCAAATTTTCTGATAAGAATATGAAATTTCTAATAAGAAATGCCGATATAAATGTAGGAGGGGAAAAGGCGAAAATGGGTGAAATTATAATAAAAGATGCTCCTTTAAAGTATAAGAAACCTTTGGGCTACGGCGATCTCGAAGGAGATTATAATGGAAAAGTTGGCGGCGAAAAAGAAGTGGAAGTCGCTGGTGAGAAGTATTGCAGAGAAAATAGCACAGAAGATTGTCGAGATTTTCTAGAGTATCTCGAAGGTTCTGGCTACTTATCTGCTCAGTTGAAAACCAGATTATTGTTCGGGTCTAAGTCTTATAATTTAAACAAAAAGAAAGTAGATTCCCTAATTAGAAAAATTGCAAACATAAAAGTTGCGGAAAATCAAATTCTTCCCATATTACAGAATATTATGAGGGCTGGCGTAAAGCATGTCAAAGACATTGAAGCATTGCTCCAGGCAGTTCTTTCTATTCCTAGCAAAGAACGAAAGTGCCCGGATTCTAGCTTGTCTAATTTGTTTCAAGTAGTAAAAGCGATGGAGGCAGCTGGTTTTTGTGAGTCGGATGAGGTTGAAAATTTTATTGGAGGCCTGTTGGGTGTAAGAAAAGGGAAAAGTTCTGAAATAATTGCGAAAAATTTGCCCAAGTTATTGTCATTATCTGAAAAACCGATAAATCTCAAGAAGATTATTGAAGTGATTAAATCTATAAATGTGCTTAGATTTGAAAATGCCGATTTAGCTGAAATTATTTTGAATAGGGTTAAAAACACCAAAGACGAACGGCGGCTGGCAATAGTGGTTTTCCCGGTGGCAGATATTGGGGTAGTATTTGGAGATCGAGCGGATATTTTTGATGCTTTGATTAAGAATGATTATCGGGTTTTATATTATGAAGTTTCAACTGATCGTGATTTTTACAAGCGGCTTAAGGAAGCTACGAAAGACCAAAAAGCATCGTTGCTCTTGATTGGGGGGCATGGCACCCCGAAGGGCGTAAATTTTGGGTCAGAGTCATTTGACTATCAGGAGGAAGTCTATTTTCTTGATCTAAGCGACAAGGAGGAGATGAATAGAAATCGAATTGGAGATTTGGTGGATGGAGTATTGGAGGATGGAGGGCAAATTATTTTATGCAGCTGCAGTACTGGACATGGTGAAGATAAGAAATTAAATATGGCAAACCTTTTGAGAGATGTTTTTCCCTATGCGGGTGACATTCTGGCGCCCGAGGGGGTCGCCTTAAATTATTTAGAATATGATAGTAAAGAGCGCAGATTCCATGCTGAGTTTAATTCGCCGGCTTACAATGCCATCGGAAGGAAATTAAAGTGCCCATCTTCCTACAAGAGGCTGAGCGAAAAGCATATCTCGGCATTTATCAGATCTCTTAAAATCCACTCCCCTCTTCCCGGAGTCGAAAGCAAGGCGGTTAATAACTTATGGTGCATGGGGACTAAAGGAAGGGAAGAGATGAGAAAGCAAACCATAAAATCTTTGGTCGGATTAATTGACGGCAGAGATACGGTTTCGGAAACCGCCAGAGTTATTTTGGCTCATATTGGAAAAGAAGCAGTTCCTCCCTTGGTTGAAAGACTGCAAGTATCAAAGAGTGCCCTTGAGCCATTGAAGTTTATTGCTAGGAAATATGGATTAAGATTAGAAAATTTAATTGCTGATAATTGGAAGAAAGAATATAGAATAATTCTTCCGGAAGTGGCGCGGGCATTGGGAAGCAAGGGAAGGACAGAATTTATACCTCAACTTTTTGAAGCTTTAAGAGAAGGCGGTCAAGTTAAGGAAGAAGCAATAAATTCCCTGAATAAGTTAATCCATGCTGGGGTTTTATTTTATATAAGAACTGCAATTGGTGGTTCAGATATTGAAAAAAAGCGCCAAGTTTTGACTTTTTGCACTTTATCTGCCGATCTTAAGAAAGCCCTGGCTTCTTCACTGATAACAGAAAGCAAACTACATATTTATGTTCTAGATGTTCTTCCTAATAAAGAAGCGGATAAAGAAATTCGAAGGTTGGCCGCTCGGCTTTTGGGAGATATTGGGTTGTATTGGTCGGATGAGTGTATTCTGGAAGAAATTTTGGGAGTAGGGCTATTTACTCCTCGCAACGATGACAAAGAACTCTGTCGGATCGCCCTAGAAAGTTTAATGAGGATTAGAAAGAAGAGAAATGAGTAAAACCATAAATTTGAATAATAAATTTTTAAAATTCAGCTGGCCAAGAAGGCTTTGGTATTGCCTTACGCACAAGAGCCTTGAAAGGAAATCAGCGATCCGATTAAAAAAAAGGGGAGTCGAGAATCCTGATCTTAAGGATTTTAGTCCAGAGGAAAAAATAGAAATTGCAGAAAATATTACTACTAACTACCCTCAGTCTGCTCTAATTCGGCTTAATAATGAAGGTGTTCAGGTAAATTTTGTCGATTTTTCTTTATCGGAGGCATACAATGTCAAAAGATTCCCTTTATTTAGGGCTGCGCTTGCCAGCGCATGCTGGGATTGGACGGATGGAGAAGGAGAGGGTTTGGGCGATGCTGTCAAGGTTGGAATAATGCATAGTATTGATTTTAATATCACGGGGGAGATCGAAAGTGAAGCCGCAGGCACTGCAGCCGAAATCCTTCTTCGAACACTATTCTGTGTTGGGGGAGTGATAGGTTTAGATGCGGTTTTATTGCCGCATCTTATCTCAAGATCAGATTTATTATTATCCAGTGACTATTTTGATTATTTTGAATGGATGCCACTCTTTTTGGATTTCGCTGCCGGAGTAGGCATGTGGGGAAAGAGGTCTAAATCTAAAATATTAAAGAAAATAGAACCCTATCCTTTGCCTATTCCTCCCCTTGGTTATTGGGCAGGTCGCTTTTTAAAGAAAGCATTGCATATCATTTCTTTCTCGGTTTTTTGGGGATTTATAAGTGGTATCGCGCTTCCATTTAAAACGCTTTTGGGGTATGCCAGACTGCGTTCGTACGAGCTCTTTGAATGGAAATTAGAAAAGCGAGCTAATGCCATACTAGGTGATCTTAAAGATTGGGCTTTACAGAAAGCCCTGATTGAACGGTGGATTAGGAAGGGGAAGGTCGCTCAAGCGCAGATTTTCTTTAACGAACTTATATCGGAAGCATGGGCTTGGGATGGGAAACATCATGATTATCAGCTTAAGTCCTTAGGTTTAGAAACAATAGAAAAATTGCTTCCGGGACTATCTAAAGAAAATTTAAGTATGGTCTTATCTGAAATAGAAGAGAAAGATAAAATTAAAATTTTTAAGAACTTGACCAATGATATTGGTCAAATGATTAAACTTTTAATTTTACCCGGCTTTGAAAAGAGTGCAATCAGATTGTTTGATGGATTTGAGCTAAAATATGTGGCACAACTCTTAGAAGCAATGCCCGATCAAGAAACCGCCAAATTTCTTGATATAATGGATCCTGAAAAAGTAAGGGAGCTCCTTCCTCTTATGGACAGGAATAAGGCAAAAAACAGCCTATTACTTTTGGACAGCGAATCAAAGGCCAGGGACTTAATGAGGATTATTTATCCAAAAGATCCAGGTCGTTATGCTGCACATGAAATAGTATTTGATATGTTATGGCTTATGAGACCGAGAAAACAAAAATGAAGAGCTTATTCGACAGTCACGCTCTTAGCCAGATTCCTGGGCTGATCCACATGACACCCGCGCTTGACCGCAATGTAGTAGGCTAAGAGTTGAAGCGGAACTACCGCTAGAATGGGGGAGAGGGCCTCCGAGG
>Ga0209636_10002207_pt1 | contig 19821 bp, 14 predicted proteins | sample DeeMarSWOR152_54_FD_187464 | JGI IMG/M metagenome (GOLD analysis project Ga0209636, IMG submission 187464) | Marine sediment microbial communities from White Oak River estuary, North Carolina - WOR-1-52-54 (SPAdes) (version 2) | ecosystem: Environmental > Aquatic > Marine > Intertidal zone >... | reverse complement strand
TGCATGCAAATCCTAGAGGAAATAGGCCTATCCAAAGATGATTATGAGGCTGCAATACGTTTCACAGAAGCCTTCTACGAAGAAAACAAAGACTTCATCAAATCTTTAGCCAAAGTCTTCGGCAGACCAGCCTTGATTGAGACGTGGAGTGAACGCTTCTTCTATTTCATACTGAAATGGGATTTCAACTTCGTAGACAATCAAGACAAGGCAGCTGCCCTCTCCACAGACCAAATCGACGTTGAAAACGCAAAAAGATACGACATAACCTACGTTGATGAAAAAGGCGAAAAGCGCCATCCGTTAATTATGCACTGTTCCCCAAGCGGAGGAATAGAAAGATGCGTTTACGCACTTTTAGAAAAAGTCTACAAGGAACAAAAAAGCGGCAAACCACCAATGCTTCCGTTATGGCTTTCACCCACGCAAGTACGCATAATCCCCATGTCAGACAAACACCTTGAGCATGCTGAAAAATTGGCTGACGCTTTAGAAACACAAAACATCCGTGTAGACATCGATGACCAGACGTTTACCATGCAAAAAAGAGTTAGAGAAGCTGAAAGAGAGTGGATTCCATACATAATTGTAATAGGACAAAAAGAGATAGAATCGGACGCGCTTCCAGTGAGAGACAGAAAAACTGGAAAAATACGCAAAATGAAACTCAAAGAGTTGATAAGCGAGATTAAAGAAACACGGAAAAACAAACCCTTCAAGCCGCTGCCCCTTCCCAAACACCTATCAAAAAGACCACAATTCTACGGCTAACAATGATTGAAACAACCAACTTTTTGCAAAAAATATATCAACCCCTAGTCTAATACGCTAAATTCTCCAGTTTGGAGGAAAAGACCGTTGGAAAAAGAATTACTCGTCTACATAGATGGGAAATACTATCCAAAATCACAGGCAAAAGTCTCAGTCTATGATCACGGACTTTTGTATGGAGACGGCGTCTTTGAGGGAATCCGCGCCTATAACGGCGTAGTCTTTAAACTCAAAGAACACATAGACAGGCTGTACCGCTCAGCACGTGTAATCATGCTCGACATTCCACTGACAAAAGAAGAAGTGATGAAAGCTGTTTTAGAAACGCTGCGGAAAAACAATCTGCGAGACGCATACATACGTCTTCTTGTCACAAGAGGCGTTGGCGATTTGGGACTTGACCCGAGAAAATGCCCAAAACCAACAGTGATAATCATAGCCGGCGTCATAAGATTGCACTCAACCGAAGCGAAAGAGAGAGGAGTAAGGGCTATGATTGTCTGGGTGAAAAGAGACCCCGTAGATGCGACATCCCATGAAGTCAAATCCCTAAACTATCTGAACAGCATATTGGGAAAGATCGAAGCAAACATAGCTGGTTTTGACGAAGCCATATGCCTAGACAAAAACGGTCACGTAAGTGAGGGAGTTGGCGAAAACCTCTTCATGGTGAAAAATGGAAACGTTATAACTCCCCCGACATCAACTGGCGCTTTAGTTGGAATAACAAGAGATGTTGTTATGAAATTATCTGAAAAACTCGGATATAAAGCAATTGAAAAAACTATCACGCCAACAGACTTGTTCACAGCGGATGAAGCCTTCTTCACTGGTACAGCAGCAGAAGTTGTCCCAATAGTGGAAGTTAATAAACGGATGATAGGCGACGGCAAACCGGGACCAATAATACGGCGTTTAATGCAAGAATACGAAAAGCTTGTCCGAGATCAGAAAGAAGGAACACCTATTTACTAGCAAAGCGAAGCTGTGGAGAATAGCCAAACTTTGTCCTTTATTTATTCTTCTCCATGAAACGCTCAACTTTGTTAAAAGCTTGCTCAAGCGTTTCAACTGGTGGAAGGAAGACACCTCTGAAATGTCCTGACCCGTAAACTCGATCAAAACCCGACCCATGAACGAAAAGCACACCCGTTTCATTCAAAAGCTCCAACACAAATTCACGGTCACTTCTCCATTTTGATCCTACTCCATGAATTTTTGGGAAGACATAAAATGCTGCTTCCGGTTTTGCACAACTTATTCCTTCCATCTCATTCAGCCTTTTCCACGCGTAATCTCTTCTTTTCCTAAGCTTTTCAACTATCTCTTCAATGTGGTCTTGAGGTCCAGTTAAGGCTGCTGCCCCAGCTTTCTGAACCGGAGTGTTTGCACACAACCTTATTCTCGCCTCCTTTAAGATGCACTGCTTTAACTCTTGCAGCTGGTTGTTTTGCTCTTGAAAGTGTATGTAACCGAGTCTCCACCCAGTCATTAAATACGCTTTTGAAAAACCGTTTAACCCTATTACTGGGACATCCTTAGCCAAGTGAGCTGTGCTGACAAATCGTTTCTCATATATAATTTGATCATAGATTTCGTCTGAGATTATCGGAACTTCGTTTTCACTCGCTAAATCTATTATCTGTTTTACAATTTTCTCTTCATAAAGCGCACCACAAGGATTATTCGGATTAATAACTACTATTCCACGAGTTTTCTCTGAAATTTTGCTTCTCAAATCGTCAATATTTGGCTGCCAACCATTTCCCTCAACAGTCTCATATGTAACTGGCTTTCCCCCGAAAAATTTAGTATATGCAATGTAAGGTGGATAAGTTGGTCCCGGAAGAAGAATTTCATCACCATCATCAATAAGTGCTGCCATAACCATCTGTATGCCTTCGGAAATCCCCGCGGTAACAATGATATCATCAGCAGGAACATCCACATCATTAACTCTCTTTTCCTTCTGGCTTATGGCTTGCCTAAGCTCCACCAATCCTTCAGAAGGCGAGTAAGAGTTTGCTCCCTCTTCAACAGCCTTCATCAAAGCCTGCTTAACGTGTGTTGGTGTGTCAAAATCAAATGCAACTGGGTCCCCTATGTTTAGGTAAAAAATTTTTTTCCCAGTTTTTGTAAGCTGCTTTGCATAGACAATAACGTCGCGAATAGCATATTCTATAGTGCGCACCCTTTCGGTGACCTTTACATTAGTTAAGATCTTCACCCTTCTAGAATCAGTTCTTTTGCCTCTATAAAGATAAAGCTTATGGAGTGGATTGTGGAATTTGAAATGTTTGTGATAAGCTGAATCCCTCCGCTGTCTGCACAGTGATTCTTAAGTCTTGTTTGAGATGAAGAGTCCAATCCCATGGACAAACAATTGTAGCATTTGCATCTATAATAAGTACATATCCGTCTGGAATGAGTTTTGGGCTGGTTAATGTTCCATCAATAATGTCGGTTGCGTTTTCTGTCTCAAAAATAATTTGTGTAATTGTCGCGTTTTCGGCTGAAAACATGGTGTTTGAAACAGTGATGTTGACGTATGGAATTCCAACGGTCGCTTTCGCAAAAGTAGGGTCCTCTGATAATTTCAACTCTATAGAAGGTAGCATTACACTTTTTGAAATGTTCAAACCGTTCTCAGTACAAACCGTCACAGTCACATTATCTCCTCTAAAATCTGTCCAATTAAAAGCACAGCTAATCTGTCTCTCTTCACCAGCTAATATCTCCCCAAAAGATGGTGTTATCTCTGTCACATTTTCGTTAAGCTTTATCTTTGTAACGTTAATGCTTTGAAGAGAGCACGGCATGTTTGTAACATTTACTAAGAAATATCCAGTGTTAGTCAAGTTGAAGTTGAGTTCCGTTATTTTGAAGATAACTGGTTGACGTGTTTTTACTGTTTTTGAGGTAGACGTGAAGCCTTGTCTAGTGTATGCGGTCATTGTAACGTCTCTGTCACGGTAACTTCTCCAAGGCCAAACGCAGTTAAATGTAATGGTCTCATTTCTCTCAAGGGGATGTGGAAGAGACGGATTTGCGAGACTTCCATTAATATAGTATTCTGTTCCGTTATCATAGGTTAGAACAATATCGGTTATGTCAACAAGTGTAGCTGAATCCGGCGGGTTGAAAAAGCTTATGATGATTTCGCTTGGATTTGTTTCGTTAAATACAACATTCGTAACCCACAAACCCACCAGTGAAGACACTTCCTCTTCTATTTCAACCTCATAACCTTCAGTCGTTTCGACCCGAATACGGGGTTTAGGGTACCCTTCCCAACCAACAAAACATCGAAACTCGATGGGTTCTCCTCTTGGCAAGTTCTTTGGGAGCTCTATGGCTACATTTTCCACAGGTGCATCACTGAAGTAAACTTTGGTCAGTGTTAGATTTATTGCTGATTGCGCATTATTTTTAACGGTAACATTGAAGTATTTGCAGCTTTCTGTTGCATTAAAGTATGTTTCAATTTCCAACTTCACGAATTCTGTCTCAATGGAACGTACTGCTCCGGAAGCATTTGTTGCGGATACGTGTACTGTAATGGTCTTTCCAGCAAATTGACCCCAATTTTCAAAACATCTGATTGTTTTGGAGGTTCCTCTTTCAAGAAAGATTGGAAGTTCCAAATCAGCTATCCTCACATAATATATGTCTTCTTCACCCTCGGCTGTGAAATAGATTTTCGTTATGTTTGTTCCAGATGGAGAATGTGAGGGATTCATAACGGTGACGTCAAAATAATCTGCATGGTCAACTGGAAAATTAACCTCTGTTATAACTAACTCCGCGGTGTTTTCCGGTTCCAAATAAAAGTTTGCTATAACTAACATATAGGACATGAATGCTCCAAAAACCGCAGCGCACAACATTAATATTATCAAGGTAAGGGTTGAAACAGCTTTTTTGTCTAATATGCGCAAATCAACTCCTCCGGCATCATGAATGTTTGGTTGTATCTCATATTCCTCGGAAATAAATAAGTGTTCTCTTAATGAAGCCATTAAAATATGCTGTGTTAAAAGTTAAGTTTTATTAATTGGCACCATGTCCTTTACAAATCTGTTGACTTGAGGAAAACGTATGACGGAGTATGATGCTGTTATAGTTGGAGCTGGGATTCTTGGTCTGTCAACAGCCTATCACGCTAAAAACAAGCACCACAACGCGCAAGTCTTAGTCGTAGATAAGCTCAATGCTGCAGGCCAAGCAAACACAGCTAAAAGTGCGTCTGCCTTTCGCAATGTTACCTAAACCAGACTACACGTTTGACCATTTCCACGTGGCGGTAAACAAGCATTCTCTCAATGAAAGAGATAGTGGGAAAAAATGAAATTACCCTGGCGTGAAAAGTCTATTTCTAAGCTGGCTGGAGTCGTTTTGCTCTTTCAGCTGCCTTTGTCACAGCATTGATTATCACCGCTCTTATTCTGCCTTCCTCGAGGGTGAGGAGTCCCTCAACTGTTGTGCCCCCTGGTGTGGCAACCATGTCCTTGAGTTTAGCTGGGTGTTCTCCGGTTTCAACAACCATTCTAGCCGCGCCGAGAGTTGTTTGTGCTGCGAGCAGTATTGAAACATCCTTTGGTAAACCCAGCCTTACACCTGCGTCAGCTAGGGCTTCTATGATTAAGTATACGTATGCCGGGCCGCTTCCCACCAAGCCCGTTGCCAGATTCAAGTATCTCTCGTCTAATCTTATGACGTGTCCTAAAAGTGAAAGCGTGCTCATTGCTGTTTCCAGTTCTTCCTTCTTTGTGTTTTCCGACGGGCAGACGACTATCATGGCTTCTCTGACTCGGCATGTTATGTTAGGCATCACCCTGACAACAGGGATGTCTTTTGGCAGATATTTTCTCAGGAACTCTAACGTGACGCCAGCGGCTATCGAAGCAACTATTTTTCCCGGCTTCATTGCAGGCGCTATTTGTGTTAAAGCTGTTTTCACGTGTCTAGGTTCTACAGCGATTATTGTAAGATCCGCAAAAGAGGCGGCATCTTTTGCTTGACCTGCACATTTCACGTTGTACGTTTCACTTATGTATTTCCTGCGACTTTCAAGAATCTCGAATGCCTGTATGTCTTCGGGTTTATACTCGCCTGATTTGAGAAAGCCCAAAATTATGCCTTCACCCATCTTTCCAGCGCCGATAACCGCCAATTTAGGCTTATTCTGGTTCAAATAACTCATCTCCAACTTCTAGCTTCGGATTATATCCTTCGCACAATTATTAAGTTTTTCACCGAGTTTATTTTCATATGCTCAAGTGATCAACAAATAGTTCTTAGGGCCGAGACAACTAAACAATTCTCAGCAAACAATCACAGCCCTTAAAACCGAGGCTTGGACAAGAGAATATTTATAACGTGAAAATAAGTTAGCTAACTTTTCCAAAGGTGAACACAATTGGCAGTTGCCGAATTCACATATCGCCTAGGAAAGGTTGAGAAAGGATACAACAACAGAACCCTCTACATAAACCTCACAAACAACCATATCAAGAGCAAACCCGTCACTCAGTACATGAAAGACACATTTATAGGTGGCCGCGGCTTCAACCTCTGGCTGCTGTGGAACGCCCTGCCCAAAGATCGCATCGTCAAATGGGACGATCGGGAAAGCGAGATATGCATCGCCTGCGGTCCCCTTGGCGGTACTCCTATATATCCGGGAAGCGGAAAGAGCATCGTAGTCACAATCTCCCCTCTAACAGATTCAGTGATTGACTCCAATGTCGGTGGATACTTTGGACCGTACTTGAAATTCGCTGGGTGGGACGCGCTCGAGATACAAGGAAAAGCGAAGTCCGAAGTAATAATCTTCATCGACGGAGACGAAGGAAAAGTAGTGATCGAAGAGGCTGAAGGGCTTCCCTCTGAGACACATCTTCTTGCCGAAAACCTAACAGAAAAATACGGCGGAGAGAACAAACGTAGCGTTTCAGTGGTTTCTGCCGGTTCAGGAGCAGAGCACACGAGGTTTGGATGCCTTAACTTCTCATGGTTTGATGAATCTCGCAAAGTTGTGAGGTTTAAGCAGGCTGGAAGGGGCGGTACAGGCACGGTTCTGCGAAACAAGAAGGTAAAGGCAATAGTTGCGAAATTCTCTAAATTAACCGTGAAATCAAACAATCCCGCGGATTTTGCTCTTCTAAGACAGGTAGGCACGGCATACAACAAGGAGATTAGAGCCCTCGACCCGAAACAACACCAGATGGCGGTCGTGGGAACTACGCACCTAATCGACATCATGAACGAGTTTGACCTACTACCTACAAACAACTTCAAGTTCGGAAAACACCCTGAAGCTCTAAACCTTGGACAAGAGGTCTATAGAAAGAAGTTTCATTCCGGCTTCGACGGATGCTGGGTGGGATGTCCAGTTGCGTGCGCCCATGGAGTCAAGGATTTTGAACTCAAAACAGGGCCCTATAAGGGTCAACGCGTCTTCGTGAACGGTCCGGAATACGAGACCTTAGCTGGTCTTGGTAGCAACTGCGGAATCTTCGACGCTGACCACGTGATTGAGATGAACTTCTACTGCGACACGTATGGCATAGACACAATCTCGTTAGGGACGGCTATCGCCTTTGTCATGGAGTGCTACGAAATGGGGCTGATCGACAAGGGCGTCACTGGCGATCTTGAACTGAACTTTGGGAACAAGGAAGCAGCCATGGAACTCCTTCATCAGATGGCTAGAGGTGAAGGCTTCGGAGTCGTTGTTGGTCAGGGAATACGCAGGATGAAGAAGCTTTTTGCGGAAAAGTACGGTGCGGACCCCAAGATAATGCAGGATATAGGGATGGAGGCGAAGGGTTTGGAGTTTTCTGAGTACGTCACCAAGGAGTCTTTGGCACAGCAGGGCGGTTATGGACTCGCGCTAAAGGGCCCGCAACATGACGAGGCTTGGCTGATTTTCTTGGACATGGTGCACAATCTGATGCCTACGTTCGAGCAGAAAGCGGAAGCCCTACACTGGTTTCCGATGTTCCGCACTTGGTTCGGCTTGAGCGGGTTGTGCAAGCTTCCTTGGAACGACATCGTGCCGGAAGACAACAAGTATACCTCCGAACCTGCGAAAGTGATGGCTCACGTGGAGAATTACGCTAAATACTTTTACGCTGTGACTGGGCGAAAGGTTACACCGGACGACCTTGTCTTGATGAGTGAGAAAGTGTACAACTTTCAACGCATCTTCAACCTAAGGATGGGTTTTGGCACACGTGAACACGATGACATACCCTACAGAGCCGTTGGACCCGTGACGGAAGAGGAGTATAAGAGCCACGCAGAACATTATGACAGGCAGCTTAAAGAGAGGGTCGGTTTTGATCCGGACGGCAAGTCGACGAAAGAGAAGTTGGCGGTCTTGCGGAAGTATCGAGAAGCAGAGTACGAAAGGCTCAAGGACGCCGTCTACAAGAGGAGAGGATGGAACCATAACGGTGTTCCGACCTTAGAGAAGGTCAGGGAGCTTGGAATAGACACTCCTGACGTTGTGGAACTGATAGAAAGGCTGCAATAACGTTAGAACTTGTCTACTGAAACGGTTTCCTCGTCCTTGCCATGGCAATCATATTCAAGAATTTGTCAACTTTTTCTTCACTACACCATTTACGTCCAACTTTAACTACACAAGAAATTATCAAGCTTTCTTTATCGTGGCGAGGACTACGCAGTCTTTTATTGGGAGAGGAAGTTTAACCATTGAACATGTTAAGTTTTATTTAGTCTTAAGCAGATACGTATGTATTCGCTTTGAAGGTGAAAATATTATGTATGGTTGGAATGGACGGTTTTTACGAGTTAATCTGAGTAAAATGAAGGCTGTTGCGAAAGAGTATGATGCAAAGATTGCCAAAAACTTCCTTGGCGGGAGGGGTTTTGCAGCTAAAATCCTTTGGAATGAACTTAAGCCTGGAACCGATCCGCTGTCGCCCAAAAATAAGCTTGTGTTTGCTGCTGGTCCTTTGACAGGTTTTGCTTTGCCCAGCAGTGGCAAGCTTGTTGTTGCAGCTAAAAGTCCGTTAACTGGCAGTTACGGAGATGGAAACATTGGAACATTTGCTGCGGTTCAGATGCGTAAGGCTGGCTACGACGCCATAATTGTGGAAGGCAAATCGGAAAAGCCGGTTGTTCTGCTTGTTCAAGACAGGCAAATCGAGTTTCTTGACGCTAGAGATTTATGGGGTTTAAATTCTTTTGAAACCGAAAGCAATCTTAGACGAATTTATGGACCGTCGGCTGGTGTTCTTACTATAGGTCAAGCTGGAGAAAACCTTGTGAAGTTTGCCAACATTGTTTGCCAAGAAGGACGGGCTGGCGGCAGACCTGGAATAGGAGCGGTTATGGGTTCTAAGAATTTGAAGGCAGTTGTAACAATGGGTTCTGGCGATTTGCCAGTTGCATATCCAAAAGAATTGAAGAAGTTAGGTGCAGAAGCCTACCGGGAGATCTTGACTAAGCCTCCCTACGCTTTTTGGAAAAAGCAGGGCACGATGATGACCGTTGAGTGGAGCCAAGAAAACAGTGTTCTTCCAACATACAATTATCGTGAGGGTGTTTTTAAAAAGGCAGAAGCCATCGGCGGTTTTGCCATGGAGAAAATAAAAGTTTCGCAACGTGGATGTCCTCACTGCAACATGACATGTGGTAATGTTGTTAAGGATTCTTATAGAAGGGAATCAGAGCTTGATTATGAGAACGTGGCAATGCTAGGTTCAAACATTGGGTTAGATCATTTAAGGCGGGTTGCGGCTTTGAATAGAGCTGCTGACGAATTTGGTTTAGACACAATTTCTTTGGGCAACGTTCTTGGGTTTGCGATGGAGGCTTCTGAGAAAGGGTTAATTGAAGAAAAGGTTTCTTGGGGTAAATTCAAAGCGACGAATGCTTTAATCGAAGACATTGCGTATAGACGTGGGTTAGGTAACATGCTTGCTGAAGGTGTTCGTTTTGCAGCTGAAAACATCGGTGGAAATTCAAGCCGATGGGCTATGCACGTGAAAGGTTTAGAAATTACAGGTTACGATTGTCACGCCGCACCAGCCATGGCGTTAGCCTTTGCAACAAGTTCCATTGGGGCTCATCACAAGGATGCTTGGGTTATCTCTTGGGAAATGAAAGTTGGACGTGAGCGTTACAGTGAAAAAAAAGTTGACAAAGTCATCGAATTTCAACGCATCCGCGGAGGTGTTTTCGAAGCCTTAACGATGTGTAGGCTTCCGTGGATTGAACTGGGATTTGAGCTTGAATGGTACACGAAGTTTTTGCATGCGGCAACGGGCTTGGAAATTACTTGGAAAGACTTGAACGTGATTGCTGACAGACTATATACATTAATTCGAGCTTTCTGGGTACGCGAATTTGGTAAAAACTGGACTACCGAAATGGATGTTCCACCGGCAAGATGGTTTGAAGAACCGCTAACTAAAGGTCCGATGAAAGGTGCAAAACTTGACAGAGCAAAATATGATGTAATGCTGAGTAAGTATTACCGGAAGAGAGGATGGGACGAACGAGGAATACCAACAAAAACAACTCTAAGAAAACTAGGATTAGAAGAGGTTGCAAAACAACTCAAAAAACGCGTAAAACTATACGACTGAAATTGCCTAGCTTTTCTTTCATAATAGACAAAAACGGAGACAGCGCAGTTTAATAGCCTAGTATGCTCTGGCGAAGTAAACCACTTCTTTTGCTTCTCCACCGCAACATATGCAATTTGAAAACGGCTCTTCTTTTTCGAAAGGTACTATTCTAATGGTTGCCCCGGTTTCTTCCTTTATCTTTTCCTCGCATGTTGGGCTGGAACACCAGCATGCTCTAATGAATCCTCCTTTCTTTTTCAAAGTTTCCGTGAATTCATTGTAGGTTTTCAATGTGGTGATGTTGTCTTCCAGAAATTTTTTAGCTCTGTTGAAGAGGTTATTCTGGATTTCCTCAAGCAGTTTATTTACAACATCCACAGTTTCTTCTTCTTTAACAGCTAATTTTTCAAAAGTGTCTCGTCTAGCCAAGGTCAACCGCTTTTGCCTTACGTCTCTTGGGCCAATCTCTATTCTTATCGGCACACCTTTTAGTTCCCACTCGTTGAATTTCCACCCTGGAGTGTATTCCACTCTATCGTCAAGAACAGCAGCTACCCCGCTTTTCAAGAGTTTGTTTAAAATTTCCCTAGCTTTTTCCAGTATCACCTTTTTGTCTACATCCTTGTAGGGTATTGGAATTATCACGACTTGCGCTGAAGCGATTTTTGGAGGAAGCACCAGTCCTTTGTCGTCGCCGTGAACCATAACTAGAGCACCTATCAGGCGTGTGGTTATACCCCATGATGTTTGCCAGACAAAATGTTCTTTTTCGTCCTCTCCGACGAAGTTGATATCGAAGACTTTGGCGAAGTTCTGTCCAAGATTATGAGAAGTTCCCATTTGCAATACTTTTCCGTCAGGCATTAAAGCCTCCACAGCTGTTGTGTATAATGCCCCAGCAAATTTTTCGTTTTCAGTTTTCTTTCCAACAAGCACAGGAATTGCCAAGTAATTCTCCACTAAGTCCCTGTAAATGTTTAGGATTTCCATGACTTCAGTGTCTGCTTCTTCCTTTGTTGCATGGGCTGTGTGGCCCTCTTGCCAGAGGAATTCCCTCGTTCTCAAGAAGAGTTTTGTCGCCCTTGTTTCCCACCTTACAATATTGCACCACTGGTTCAGTTTTAGGGGCAAGTCTCTCCAGCTTCTAATCCATTTTGCATACGTTGCGTACATGATTGTTTCAGACGTAGGTCTTACAGCAAGTCTTTCGTCTAGTTTGCTATTTCCGCCAACTGTGATCCATGCAACTTCTGGAACAAATCCTTCGAAGTGTTCAGCTTCTTTCTTTAAGAAGCTTTCAGGTATGAACATTGGAAAGTATACGTTCTTGTGTCCCTTCTCCTTTATTCTTTTGTTGAAGATTTCTTGGATTTTTTCCCATATGGCGTATGAATGTTCTCTGAAGATCATGCAGCCTTTTATTGGCGCGTAATCAGCTAGTCCAGATTTTAAGACGGTTTGGGTGTACCATTCTGAGAAGTTTTCAGATTTTTTAACGGTGATGCCTGTTTCTGACATTTTCATCTCTCTCCTCTTATTCCATTCTTAGAAGCATATAATCCTAGTGAAAAACAAATCCTAATGTCAAATAAGCAAAGCAAAAATTCAGCGGTGTGGAACACGATCGCCCATTTCAACCACTCACACAGACAATATAAAATAGATTATTTAAAAGTTTCTTTCACTTGTGCATTCCAGACTGTTCGAACAGCAAGTATTTTAACCATATAAACCTAAACTTGAATGGACGTGAATCAGATTGAAGGCGGTTCTTGTTATTGGAGATGGAATGGCTGACAGACCACTAAAAGAATTAGGCTGGAAAACACCCTTAGAAGTAGCCCGTAAGCCTTCGCTAAATCAAATAGCTGAAACTGGAATATGCGGCACAATGGACCCAATATCGCCTGGGCTCCCCCCTGGAAGCGATACCGCTACGCTTGCACTGCTAGGCTACGATGCTCTAAAGGTTTATTCTGGAAGGGGAGCCTTTGAAGCCGTAGGCTCTGGCGTGGATATTTTACCTGGGGATGTTGCTTTCCGATGTAATTTTGCAACTGTGGACGAGAATCTTGTTGTTCTGGATAGGCGCGCTGGTAGAATCTCAAATGAGGATGCGTCTAAACTGGCTGAAAGTCTTCAAAAAATCAAACTAGCAAGACGTTCAGACGCTGAATTCCTTTTCAAAAACACTATTCAGCACCGTGCAGCCCTCGTTATTCGTGGACCTAAACTATCAACAGCCGTTAGCGATTCAGACCCTGAAAAAGTTGGAGAAAAAGTTTCTGAAATAAAACCGTTAGACGAAAGCCCAGAGGCTAAGCTTACAACTGAAATTGTCAAAGAACTCATGCAAAAATTCCGCGAAGTTTTGAAGCAACATCCAGTCAACAATGAAAGGGTTAAACGGGGATTACCGCCAGCGAACATAATTCTATGCAGAGGTGCAGGAACGATTCCCAAGGTTAAGCCTCTTCCAGAAAAATATGGGATAACCGCTGCATGCATAGCTGCTGCTTCATTAATCAGAGGCGTATGCAAAGTCGCTGAAATGAGGCTAATAGATGTTGAAGGCGCTACTGGGACTCCTCAAACAGATTTTATGGCTAAAGCCAAAGCAACGGTTCAAGCATTAAAAACGAATGATTTTGTGCTTTTACACGTGAAGGCAACGGATGTTGCAAGCCACGACGGAAACATTAAACAAAAAATTGAGTTGATTGAAAAAATTGACGACATGCTCGGCTACGTGCTTAACAACATTGACTTAGGCTCAACTTATTTGGCTGTAACCGCTGACCACACGACATCTTCCATCACACGAAACCATGAAGGAGACCCTGTTCCTATAGCCATAACTGGCCCCTATGTTCGTAGTGATGATGTTGAAGAGTATGATGAGAGAGCATGTGCCAAGGGAGGCTTAAACAGGATAAGGGGCAGGGATTTAATGCCTATTTTGATGAATTTGATCGGAAAGACTAAAAAATTCGGAGCTTAAATCAATTCTGTTAAGTCTTCGGGTTTAGACAACTGCACAAGTTTAAATGGAAAAACGCTGGCAGAGAAAGCAAGAGGTTATCGCTCAGTAGGGTACGGATGGTTAAAGAAAGTGAAAAAATGGGAACAAAGGAAGCTTCAAAGTAGTTTGTTACTTTTCCTTCTTTCCTTTTTTCTTTCCTTTTTTCTTTCCTTTTGCCATTACTTTCACCATTCCTCTTCTTCTTTTTCTTCCTCTTCCTCCTCTGAATAGCTACGCATGTTTTGTCCTCCATTTTTCTTTTAAGGACTACAAAGCGTATATATGTATTTTATTCAAAAAAAGGTGGATAAAAAAACCTTTCTAACAGAAAATATCTTTCAAACATTGTCCTTTTCTGCCTTATATACAAAAACAGAGATAAATGCTAAGTCAAGCATGGGCGGGAAGATAGTGGATTTATTATGTTTCAATAGTTAACATTGGTATCTGGTCAATTTCTAAGTCCTGAAGAGTTAACAAGTATCTTAAACTTATCACTGTACTGGCATGAGTCTCCATTCCCTGTAATCCGTGACAACCCTAATGTATCCTTTTAGCATATTATCCACTTCCACATTTCCAGTGTCAACCCTTAACACGCTGCCATCAATGCTTTGAAGCTTACTTTTTGTCGCTGCAACAATTATCCTGTGTTTCTCAACACGCTTTATGATTTCAGGACTTATCTGCTGATTTCCCCTTCCCAAAAGAATCCCCTGATGCCCAATCGGAGAAAGAACAATCCAAGTTTTCTCCCAGTCTTCTACTTCATCTAAAATGCTTTTTTCATCGACATCAAACATAATCGTGCCTTTTTTGTAGACGTCCACACCTAGAACTGTTTTCTCTACACCTAGTAGCTCTGCAATTCGCTTGACAGTTGTTCCCGGACCAAGTATGTAGGTGGCTTCAGGCTGCATCTCCTCTATTATGAATCTTGCTATAGCTGTTTGATTTTCCTTCTCGTCAACCGTTGCTGGGCTTACCTGCTTGCTTCCTTGAATCCGCATTGGAAGGAACGGACCTTTCAGATAACCGTGAAGCTTCACTGCGAAAATGTCGCTTCGAATAGCCTTCTCATCAGCATCCATGATTTCAAACTCCGCTATTTCTGCCCGGTTTTCAGCAAAAGCCAAAACAACGTCTACAGCGTCTGAAGGGTTCACCGCAAAGATGCCGCTATACATTTTCACTCCAGACGGAACGCCCAAGATAGGCACTTCACCACAGTCCTGCATGGCGTCCAAAATGTCCTTAGCTGTGCCGTCTCCACCAACAAAAACAATCAAATCTACCTCTGCCTTCACCATTAACTCCACCGCTGTCTTTGTATCTTTAGCAGTTGTTTCCTCTCCAATTTCCATTGGCAAAACTTGAACAGGAACACTTGTAGCCTTAACTTCTTTTTCACCCATCATCCCCGGACAAGTTAGAATTTCCATAGGTGTTTCCATAATGTTTTCTTTTAGTTTTTGCAGAAATTCCGTTGCCCTTTTAGGCGCTACTGGTTTGGCTCCCTTCGCAATTGCCTCTTTTAAGACACCGTCTGTTCCCTTTAGACCTACTCTGCCTCCCATGCCAGCTATTGGATTAACGATGAAACCCAGCTTCATAATTCCTCAGTGACAAGATTTATTGCGTAAGCTAATAAACTATTTTAATAGGCGGAGCGACAACCTAATGAAGAATCAATTAACTGGAACCTTCTCCATTCTAACTATATCACCAGACTCTAGACTAATGGGTGTTGCCGTCGCTTCAGGCTCCAATTTAGTTGGAGACAGAGTTCCACATGCAATGCCCGGAGTCGGCGTCATAGCTACACAAGCCTATACGAATGTTGCTTACGGAATCAGAGGATTAGAATTGTTGGCGAAGGGTTTGTCTCCGAAAGTGACTGTGGATAGGCTTTTGATGGAAGACCCTGAGCGAGAGCTACGGCAAGTGGCAATTATGGATTTCAAGCGGAGAAAGGCTGCTTTCACAGGTGTTAATGCTCCGGAGTTTCGTGGAGAAATTGTAAGTGAAGATTACGTTGTTGTTGGAAATTTGCTTGCTGGAAAAAAAGTGGTAAGCAGTATGGCTACAGAATTTGAGCGTTCCAGCGGAGACTTAGCCTTAAGAATGGCAAAGGCACTAGAAACGGGAAGCAAGAGCGGTGGAGACAGCCGAGGAGAAAGGTCAGCAGCACTAATCGTGGTTAGCACTGAAAAAATAGAAGTGAAAATAAGAGTTGACATGCATGAAAAGCCCATTGAGGAACTATTTCGCAAGCTGAAATCTCAATAGGAAAAAGAATAACATGAAAACGGTTTTCCATCCGAAAGTTCTTAAGCATGTAGATTCCATCGTTTGGCTCATTCTCATCAAGTTTATCAACTTCATGAAGAGATTCGTGTATCTAGTGTCTTTTTTTATTTGACAACGCAGCTGCAACAAGCGTGAAAATCATGAGCAGAGGTAAGATTAGAGCTGATGAAAGCTCTGGTATTATTATTACTTCGTGTTCTGAATGGAGGTATGTGAAGTATATGTATGTGTTGTCAGCGTCTGTCCAGTTTCTAACGTCTAATGGTGTTTCTCTATCAACCAGCACCGTGTAGTTGCCTTGCCACATATTTTGAATTATAATGTTTGGGATGGTTACCCTGCAGAATCCTGAACCAGCTTCACCGGTAACGTTGAAACCTATTATTTTCTCAGTTGCGTTGAGTTGAAAGCTTGAAACCGTAGAATTACTAACCACGTGAATCTCACATACTTCGCCGTTCCAGGTGCCTACATCAAAAATGTTAATTGGAGCCATAAGCGGAAACCTATCCATACTCCTCGTATCAATTGTGTATGGTGTATCGCCTATTCCATCACTTCCAGTCTCATCTTGACAAGGCCCACTGTACAAGTCTGCACCAGTATAGTCGCTCCAGTAATTCCCGCCTGATAGATAGTCACTGTCCCACAAATTCCCGTGATATCCTTTGATGAGGGCATGTTGCTGGTTTTCCACAAAGTTATTATGAACAATGCTGTTACCGACTGAAGAGAACCACAAATAGATGCCATAGCGTTTGTTTGCTGTCACGTTGTTTCCAGAAATGCTATTATTGCATGAATGGTCATAAAGCCAGACACCGTCCTCGTTGTTTGCTATGCTGTTCTCTACTATGGTGTTATTTGAAGACCTAGCGAGGTAGACACCGTTGCCATTGTTAGTTATGTTGTTTTCAGTTATGCTGATGTTTGAAGAGGAAACAAGATTGATGCCATAGTAGTTGCTCGTGACTGTAACATTTTGTATTAATGAGTCCTTAGTGTATGCGAGGAATATGCCTTCCCAGTTATTTTTCATGTTTAGGTGCCGAACTACTATGTTTGTTGAGTTTATGACCGCTAAGTATCCTATGTTTGACGCTGTTGGTGGATCTATGATGCGGTTTTGCTCGTTGACTAAATATAAGATGGGTCTTCCATCAACAGTGTTTGAAGCATCCACATCATTTATAAAATGTGAAAGCTCACCGAGCCAATAATTTCTGCAGACTCCGAAGTTGTATTTGTTGCCAGCCATAATGTTATCCCTTAAAACGTTATTTGAAGAGTAATCGAGAAATATGCCATATCTGTTGCTTGTCACGTTGTTTCCAGACATACTGTTGTTCAAAGAGTAGTGTGAATATATGCCAATCTCCGTGTCCGTTATCGTGTTATCGCTGACAGTGCTGTTTGAAGACGAATCTAAACAGATGCCACACCAAGTGTTGTTGGTGACCATGTTCTCTCTTATGGTATTATTTGAGGAAAACCACGAAAAAATGCCGACCCACCCATTGTTTAATATTATGTTATCGCTGACAACAGTGTTATTAGAAAGACGCAAACGGATACCGTATTCTGTGGTTGTTAGAACATTGTCGATAATTATGCTACTTCTCGACTCATTTAAAAAAACGCTATCTGGCCACTCGCCACCGCCGTTTCGTGTCGTGAACCCCCTAACTAAAACATTGCTCTCAGTTACGAAAACAACAGTTCCTGTTCCATTACCGTCAATAATAGTCGTGCTTCTATTCTCTCCAATTAACGATACTGTTTTGTTAACAACCACATTTTCATGGTATGTCCCTGTTTTTACAAATACAGTGTCTCCTTCATTTGCATTGTTTATGGCTATTTGTATGGTTGGATAATCGTCTGGGACTATGATTGGCTCTCCCACGATTGCGCGGATGAATAGATTCCCGGGTATTTGCCATTCGATGGAATTGTCATCCATTCTTACCCTGTAGGATCTGTTACTAATCGGAGGGTCATTGTTGAAACCTACGTTCATGTGTGGACTTGGTTCTGAAGGCGTGTAAACCATGTTGGGGAAAATGCAAACAAAGAAGTCATCTTTTACGAGAACATCTGGAATATCGACTGTAACCCACTTTGAATCATAGTTTTTGAAGTAGTCTGAGTACTTGTATGCGACGTGGAGCAATTCATTTTTGTTCTTGTCCCAGACTTCTATGTAAAATAGCATACTGTCATAAGATTCATTCGCCCACCTCATTCCATAGAACTTAACTCTTTTTAACACCCAGTATTCTTCAGAGGGTGGAGTGAAGTCTACTGCTAATCCACCTGGAAGGCTACCACCAAGGCCACCAGGATTACTTGCATTATTATCATAGTATATTTCTATTTCAGATGAGTTCGCATCGACTGATGTTGTTGTTAATGCGATAAGCATCATTGATAGCAAGAGCACCAACACAAAAGCGAACGAAACGATCTTCTTTTTCAAACTCTTTACCACCTTTTTCTTTCTTTTCCTCCTATTTTTTCTTTTCGCATTTGTGATGCGTCCTCTTTCGAGGATTCCGCTACACTTTATCTAAGGAAAACTTGAACCGATAATAACGGAAGATGCCCGTTGTCACCGTCTTTATAACGAAAGATTTAGAACTCTTTTGAATAGAAAAGTATTTATAAAAAACTTGTTCAGATTCCTTTCTTGTCTTAACTTTCTTGAAGAACGTTACAGTGGTGTTTATTTGACGAACGTTACCAGTGATAATTTCGGCTGAAAATTCTTATATCTCGAAAATTATAACATCGCTTCTTACAATAATTGAGGTTGCTAAATGTCGGGAAAAAACATGAAAAGAATTCTTGTAACTGGAGCCACAGGCCAAATCGGATCCGAATTAACAATAGAGCTGCGAAGAAGGTATGGCGGTGATAATGTTATTGCAGCTGGGCATAGGAGAAAACCCAGCGAAAAATTAGTTAGCTCGGGTCCCTTTGAATACATTGATGTCACTGATAGAGAGAGCATTGAGAAAGTTGTGAAAAAATATGGTATTAACACGATTTATCATCTTGCGGCAGTCCTTTCGGCTGTTGGTGAGGAAAAACCGCAACTTGCTTGGAAAGTGAACATGGACGGGCTTTACAACGTACTTGAGGTTGCAAGGAAACATGAGTTGGTCAGAGTTTTTTGGCCCAGCTCCATCGCAGTCTTCGGCCAGAAAGCACCCCGCGTTAACACGCCTCAAGACACTGTCTTAATTCCCAGAACAATGTATGGTGTGACAAAGGTTGCTGGTGAGCTGTTGTGCAACTACTATTTTCTTCGATTCGGTTTAGATGTGCGAGGCGTCCGTTACCCTGGCATCATAAGCAGCGAGACCCTCCCGGGTGGAGGCACAACAGACTACGCTGTAGAGATATTTTATGACGCCATCAAGAATAAGCGGTACACATGCTTCGTGAGGGAAGATACAATGCTGCCGATGATGTATATGCCAGACTGCATTAAAGCAGCCATAGATTTGATGGAAGCCGATCCGTCTAGAATTAAACGTCGCACAAGCTACAATGTGACTGGAATGAGTTTCTCTGCCGGAGAGCTTGCGTCTGAAATCAAGAAGTACGTTCCGGAATTTGAATGTGAATACAAGCCTGACTTTAGACAGAAGATTGCAGATTCTTGGCCTATGTCAATAGATGATGGTGTAGCTCGTTGGGAATGGGGTTGGAATCCAACGTATGATTTGGCTGCTATGACAAAGGACATGATAGAAAAACTGACAAAACGATTTTCTGAAGGCAATCTTTAGGGATACTCGTAAAACATTATGTCTACGTAATATTCGTCAATGAAATAGTAGCTTTTTATCGCTCCGGTTTCTTGAAGCCGTGATTTTGAAGTGCAATTTTGACTATTGCGCTTGTTTGCGGTATGCAAGCAAATATTCTGTGATGTCCGTACCTTTCTCTTCTGGCTTAACAGCGCGTGCTGTATCGGTGGTGGGAATATTTTGTGTTTCGTAATTATGGATATATTTTGTTTTTTCCAGTTTTTATTCAAGAGGACTCTGAAGATGCGTAGGCGACTGCAGTTCCATTTTTGTTTTCCACCCATTTTTGGGATTT
>Ga0209636_10002206_pt1 | contig 19822 bp, 22 predicted proteins | sample DeeMarSWOR152_54_FD_187464 | JGI IMG/M metagenome (GOLD analysis project Ga0209636, IMG submission 187464) | Marine sediment microbial communities from White Oak River estuary, North Carolina - WOR-1-52-54 (SPAdes) (version 2) | ecosystem: Environmental > Aquatic > Marine > Intertidal zone >... | reverse complement strand
CAAACGAACGTTGAGGACCAGAGACTCGGGGTAGACCTATACGCCATATCAAAACTCGATGTTAACATCATCGAGAGGAAATGGGGCCAGGGAGCCAAGGCCATTGGCGGAGAGGTTAGAATAAGAGACTTAGACAAAGCAATTATGCTGAAGAAACGCGGTTACATAGTCATTCCGGACCCAGAAGACAAAACCGTCCAGCAAGCCTTCAAGGAAGGCGTCTTCAAATCCTTCGAGAGACACAGCAGAGTAGGTATGCCAACAGAAAGAGGCTTCCTTGAAGACATCGATTGGCTGAGGAGTCAAGGAGCCAAACACGTTATCCTAAAAACAGGTGCCTACCGGCCATCTGCAGTTGCATTTACTATGAAGCTTGCTTCTGAAGCAAAGATAGAAGCCGTAACATTTGACGGTGCTGGAGGTGGAACAGGCATGAGCCCTGTGCCTATGATGGACGAGATGAGTACTCCAACCGTCTACTTGGAAGCTCAGATTTTGAAGTGTGCTGAGATTCTGAGGAAGAAAGGTCGACATGTTCCTGATCTGGTTATGGCTGGAGGCTTCATAAAAGAATCACAGATGTTTAAGGCCATCGCGATGAGTAACTTCGGTAACGGACCCTACGTTAAGGCTGTATTAATGGCAAGGTCACCACTACTAGCGGTTATGAAGTCCTCCTATTTCCAAGAACTAGCTGAAGGCGGAAAATTGCCTAAGAAGTTTGCAGATAGATATGGTGCGACACCTGACAAGTTCTTCATCACCGCACCTCAGCTGGAGGCTGAGTATAGAGAAAGGTTCAAACAGATTCCTTGGGAAGCGGTTGGGCTCTACACTTACTTAAATGAGAGGATTAGGGTTGGGCTGATGCAACTGTTGGCTGGAGCAAGGAAGTGGAAACTAGACTTGTTAGATAGAAGTGATCTAGTTGCACTGACGGAAAGGGCTGCAAAGACCACTGGAATCAAATTGGTAGAAGAAGCGGAGGCAGACGCTATCGAAAGAATCCTCGACTAACTCCCCATCGTTTCTTGGTAAATTATGAAGGCTAAACAACAAGCGGATCATTACTGTCGGTCTAGAGCAGGAGCAACAAGAGCGATCGCAACTAGCTATTTGCGTGATCACACCCTAAGGGCTGCGTAAGTATTCGCACAAGGTTTTTATATCACATTTGATATCAATGAAGATATCGCTGGTGATATAATGTTTGAGCATCCGCCGCACCCCTTTAGGCGCTGGTTGAGACACACAGCGAGCGTCCCAAAAGGCTTCTTGAGATATAACGTGCTTAGACTTCTGAAAGATAAGCCTATGTCTGGGTCAGAAATAATGCAGACTATTGAGACGGCAACGGATGGACGATGGAAACCAAGTCCCGGCTCAATATATCCGCTTTTGGCATGGCTCCAAGAAAACGGCTACACAAGAGAAATACCGACAGAAGAAAGCGGAATGAAGCGTTACACGCTTACGGAGAAGGGTGAAAGGCTCTTTGAGGAACAGGTGAAATTCAGAGAAAGACTGCAGAAAAAGCTAGAATTCCTTGCACCCCCCATCATCAGTGCATTCTGGTTTAGTGCTCATCCTGAGAAATTGCGCGAAATTCGAGAACATGAAAGACGATTTGTCAGAGCACTCTTCAGTCTTAGAAGAACTCTGGAGAAAAACTTCACGGAGCAGGCTACAAAGGAAGTTGGAGAATTTCTGAAGGGCACTTCTGAGAGAATTGAGGAATTAGTCAAAAGAATTGAAAGGAGATGATACTTGTGACGGCGCCTGTTGTTGAAACAGTGAACCTTAGAAAAACTTACATGCTGGGGGAGGTTCCGGTAGATGCTCTGCAAGGGGTAGACCTAAGAGTTGAACAGGGCGATTTCCTTGCAATCTTGGGACCTTCTGGGAGTGGCAAATCCACGCTTCTAAATATGATCGGTGCATTAGACAAGCCAACAGAGGGAAAAGTCTTCATAGAAAGCGTTGATGTTTCCACGCTGAATGACAATGCATTGGCAGATTTGAGGCGAAGAATAGGTTTTGTGTTCCAATTCTTCAACCTTATTCCACGGCTGAGCGCAAGAGGAAATGTCGAATTGACAATGGCCATACCTGGGCTGGGCAAGACTGAAAGAAGAAAACGTGCTGAAGAACTCCTCGAAACCGTAGGCTTGAGGGAAAGGGTGAATCATAAACCAGCTGAACTCAGCGGCGGTGAGCGTCAACGTGTGGCAATTGCTAGGGCCTTAGCGAACAACCCAAGATTTCTCCTAATGGACGAACCCACAGGAAACATAGACTCAAAGACTGCTAAGGAAATAATCGAGCTAGTTAAAGAGCTGAATGAAGAGAAAGGCGTGACCATAATAGTTGTTACGCATGATCAGCAGATAGCCTTGCAAGCCAAGAGAGCGATGCTAATGGTTGACGGCTTAATGATTCAAGAAAAGGTGAATTAACGTGAAAGTGCGCGACATTCTTTCCTATGCCTTTGGGGCAATCAGATTGAGGAAACTTCGTGCAGGCTTAACAACCTTAGGGGTAGTTATTGGCATCGCAGCTATCGTCGCTTTGCTTTCAATTACCCAAGGCCTCCAAGGCACAATTGCTGAGCAGCTTCAAACAGGATTCGCAACCAACACGATAATTGTTTCTACTGGGAGAGGCTTTGGCATGGGTCTTGATACAATAACCGCACCTGAATCTGATTTCAAACTGTTAGTTAGCCATACGCAAATTATTGATGAAATAGAAGGAGTTGACATCTCAGCGGCGGAAATTCGTAAGTCAGGTTACCTTAGATCTGGTGAACAGGAGTTCATGCTTAGTATAGTGGGTGTGGATTTCGCTAGATATGCAGACATTTATAGTAGCACTTTTGTAGCTAGAAGTGGAGAAATCTCCTTAAATCCAGAAAACGAAGCGGTCGTTGTTGGAAAGCGGGTTAGTGATCCTTGGGAGAATGGGACACTATTATGCGATGTAGATAGCACCGTGGAGATTATTTGGACTAACGCAAGCATACTACCCCCGAAGAGTGAGATTTATACTGGCCATGTTGCGGCTGTTCTTGAGGAGATTGGAGGCTTCGGCATCGGGCCTTCGGATTTGAGCGTTTACATTCCAACTTCACAAGCTCAAAGTTTCTTTGGAACTGATGAATGTGATAGGATAATTGTAAAGTTAGAGAATGATGATGAAGCAACGATTGAGAGTGTTTCTGAAGCCATAAAAGACGCTTTCAGCGGCCAAGTTTCTGTAACGTCTTCAACAGCTGTACTTGACATCATCACATCAGTTTTCTCCACTGTAGAACTCTTCTTGGGTGGGATCGCTGCCATCTCACTTCTGGTGGCGGGGATCGGTATAATGAATATAATGATTGTTTCGCTGATGGAGCGTACGAGAGAGATAGGTATACTGAAGGCTTTGGGCATGAAAAGTCGAACTGTGCTTTCTATTTTCTTGAGTGAAGCAGTGATAGTTGGCTTGATGGGTGCAGCAATTGGTATAGCTTCAGGTTGGGTTTTGGCAAATGTAGTTGCGAGAGTCTTTAGCGGAGGGGGTCCTATGCAAGCCGGAAACCGCGCTGCAGCCGCAAGTGGAATGACAATTGTGCCTGTTTTGACTCCAACAGTAATCTTGGGAGCCTTCGCGTTCGGTTTGATAATCAGCGTAATCTTTGCGCTTTATCCCGCTTGGCGAGCTTCAAGACTCAAACCAGTGGAAGCATTGAGATACGAATAAAAATGCCAACTGTGTTGAAAGGTGGAAGCGATAAAATATGCAGCAAACTGGAGCGCGCACGTGTGTAGGTAATGGGAGGCTTGAGCGAAATTAGCATCATTGAAGTCAAAGCCCTAACCAAGATCTTCAACGGCAAAGTTAGAGCAGTAGATGAAATAAGCTTCGATGTAAAAGAAGGCGAAATTTTAGGATTCCTCGGTCCCAATGGAGCAGGTAAGACAACCACTCTGAACATGCTGTCGACACTATTGCGACCGACCAGCGGCACCGCTACAGTGAATGGCTGTGACATCCTCGCAGAGCCAGACGCTGTCCGGCGCAGTATAGGCTACGTGTTCCAAGACCCAACACTGGATTTGGAATTGACTGGCCGTGAGAACTTGGACTTCCACGGGCGTATATATGGACTTAAGCGAGATGTGCGGCAGCAACGGATCAAGGAGCTGTTGGAGTTGGTTCAGCTTACTGATCGTGCCGACGACCTTGTAAAGACTTACAGCGGCGGCATGAAACGCCGACTAGAGATCGCTAGGGGGCTACTCCACCATCCTCGGGTCCTATTTTTGGATGAACCGACGCTAGGCTTGGATCCTCAGACCCGACGCTCAATCTGGGAACACATCCAACGCCTAAACCAGAACAAGAATGTCACAATCATTCTGACTACACACTACACGGAAGAAGCTGATTACCTCTGTGGACGCATACTAATCATAGACTTCGGCAAGGTCGTTGCGCTAGACACGCCTGATGAGCTGAAGGCGCGTTTGGAAGGAGATGTTGTGAGTTTGGCCTTCAGTGATCCGGGTGCAATAGGGAAAATCCGTCCGATCTTGGAGAAAAGGGATTGGGTACGCCGCATAGATCTGGTTGCTTCTGGCAATACGTATGCCACGATGAGTCGCATGATGCAGATGATGCGAGGGATGTCTGGCGGCGTTGGAATGGGGGGAATGCTGCCTGGGATGAATTCGGGCGGCATTGAAAGCGGTGGCAAAATGCCCAAGCATGTGCAACAAATGCTGGCACATGGTCTGCCTAGTGAAAACGGTCACAGCGATCCCGATGGAGGGTCAAAACGTATGAACTTGTTGGTAGATGATGGCGGACATCGAATCCCAGAGATTGTTAAGCTGATTACGGATGCTGGCGTGGTCCTCGAGTCGGTGGAGCTGCATAAACCTACCCTTGACGACGTCTTTCTATCAGTGACTGGCAGAAACATCCGTGACGAACGAGGTAGCCTAGTGGAGATGATGCGGCGTCACCGAATCGTCCAACAAGCCCGTGGCCGACGGGTCAGGGGCTGAGAAGTCCAAGTGATAGAGGGTGGAGTGTGAAATGGTACAACCATTGTCTGGACAAGCAATCTACGTGGTTTTGTTACGTGAATTGAAACGCTATTGGCGAGCTAAGGCACGAATAATCTCATCGGTGGCACAGAGCTTGTTCTTCTTGGCCATCTTTGGCTTGGGGCTCGGGGGCTTCATCGGCAGATTTGGCAACATCAGTTATCTCTCATATTTAGCGCCTGGCATCATAGGTATGGGGCTCCTCTTTGGTTCTGTGTTCTCTGGCGTCTCCGTAATCTTTGACCGACAGTTTGGCTTCATGAAAGAGATGCTCGTCGCGCCCGTCAGCCGGACCAGCATAATCATCGGGAAAATACTGGGTGGAGCGGCAACCGCGTCAATCCAAGGAATAATATTAATGTTGGTCGCCGGGATTATGGGGGCCTTCACGCCAACAATCGCGTTGGTAGTAGGGGCAGTCGTGGCCGTAGGTGTAATGCTCCTCATCACAGCAGGCTTTGTCGGTCTCGGTGTTGCAATCGGCTCAACTCTGAACGATTTTCATGCGTTTCAGTTGCTGTCGACATTTGTAATGTGGCCGCTGTTCATGCTATCAGGAGTCTTCTTCCCTATTGACGTGGTGCCATTCCCTCTTCAGGTCGCAATGTTGTTTGACCCCATGTTTTACGGGGTCGAACTGCTACGGTGGTGTCTACTGGGTGCAGGATCGTCCGTTCTAGGACCGCTTGGATGGTTGATTAGTTTAGGAGTGGTGAGTGGCTTCAACGCTTTGATGGTGAGTCTCGGGACTTATCTCTTCTCCCGTGCCCAGGTCTGATGGAGCTCAGTGCGCCGTCAAAAAATGAGAGTACGGTTCTAGAATCTAATATTAGAAACGTGGGTTCACTAGTCAAAATGTAGGATCTAATCTGGACATGCGAAGCAGATATTGTTTTATTATGACTACGTTTCTAATACGTCAAAGGGGTTGACCAATTGAGTTTCGAAATGTGGACTGAGAAATATCGCCCCAAGACTCTCAAAGAGATGGTGAACCAAAGGGAAATAGTTGAGCGATTGAAGAGCTTCGCTGAAACGCGAAATATTCCTCATTGCATTTTTGCTGGTCCGCCTGGAACGGGCAAGACTACAGCTGCTCTCTGTTTGGCTCATGACCTTTATGGCGAAGGCTATCGAGAACATTTGATGGAGTTGAATGCGAGCGACGAGCGGGGGATAAACGTTGTCAGAGAAACGGTGAAGACCTTTGCTCGGATTAGGTCAATTGGTGAAATTCCCTTTAAGATCTTGATTCTAGATGAGGCTGACAATATGACTTCAGATGCGCAGCAAGCTTTGCGTAGGACTATGGAACGTTTCACGGAGACTTGTCGTTTCATCCTCATAGCGAACTACAGTGGAAAGATCATTGAGCCCATCCAGTCACGATGTGCGCCATTCCGGTTTGCGTATCTGAAGAGAGAGGATCATGACGCCTATCTTCAGTACATAATTGAGCAGGAGAAGGTTAAGATGACCGATAAGGGCCTAGACGCTATTTACGACGCTTTTGGGGGAGACTTACGCAGAGCGGTTAATAGTCTGCAGGCTGCAGCTTCTTTAGGTAGGTCCATCGACGATGAGACTGTTTACTCGGTGATTGGTAGGGCGAATCCCGTAGATGTCCGAGACATGATCACTACGGCTATGAAGGGCGATTTCATAGGCGCCAGAGAGAAGTTGAGAGACATGATTTTGAAGTATGGAGTTGCTGGAAGCGACATAATCCGGCAGATTCACATCGAGATCTTCCGTTCGCAACTTCCGGAGAACTGGAAGGTCAAGCTCGCAGACGTCATCGGAGAGGTTGACTTCCGTTTGGTTCAAGGTGCCGACGAAGAGGTTCAGTTAAGTGCTCTCCTCGCGCGATTAGCGCAGGCTGGATACGAGGTTCAGAGGGGCGGTTAGGGCTCGTTTGTACGCCGCTTGGACTGTGAAGTATAAGCCCAGAACCTTGTCGGAGGTTGTCGGGAATGCTGAGTCAATCCGCAAGTTCACTGAGTGGGTTAAGTCGTGGAGCGAGGGCGTCCCCAAGAAGAGGGCGGCTTTCTTGCATGGTCCACCTGGAATAGGAAAGACTGTTTGTGTCGAAGCACTAGCCAACGATCTAGGGTTGGAACTGGTGGAGAAGAATGCGAGCGACTACCGAACAGCTGATGCAGTTCAACGCTTTGCTGGCTTGGCTTCTCAGTACGGCACTCTGCTCGGTGGCAGACGGTTGATTTTACTGGACGAGTTAGATGGGATCACTGGAACCTCTGATAGGGGTGGTCTGCGAGCTGTCACTGAAATCGTCAAAGCAGCTAAGTGCCCAGTTGTACTCGTAGCGAATAACGCTTATGACCCAAGGTTTCGAACGCTTCGTAGATATTGTCTTCTCGTCGAGTTCAAGAAGCCGACCATTCGCCAGGTCATGAATCATCTTAAGATGGTCTGTGCACGTGAGGGCATCAATGTTGATGAGGAGTCTTTGAAGTTTTTAGCTGATCGCTCCGGGCGTGATGTCCGGTCTGCTGTTAACGACCTGCAAGCTCTAGCCCAGGGTCGGAAGCGACTTGCCTACGAGGATGTTCAGTGGTTGGCTGAACGTAATCGCAAAGACGTGATCTTCAATGTTTTAAGGACTATTTTTTATTCTAAGGATTGCCGAGAAGCCAAGAGAGCTACTGACCAGGCTGATGTTGATCGAGACATGCTCTTTCAATGGATCTATGAGAACGTGCCCTATCAGCTCACTGATCCCCATGACTTGGCTAAGGCTATGGACTACTTAGCTCTAGCCGATTTATATATGGGGCGAATCAGAACAACGCAGAACTGGAGTCTACTACGTTATGTTATTGATTTTATGACCGCTGGCGTGGCTATGTCGAGGGAAAGGTCTAAGCCTTCTGGATGGGTTCCGTTTCGATTTCCAGAGCGAATACGATGGCTGTCCGGGACCAGGAGTGAACGGCAGATGCTGTCGAAGATAGGCATGAAAATCAGGAAGAGATGCCACATGTCTTCCAGTAGAGCGGCAAACGAGGTTTTACCATACTTAAGAGTGATCGCTGAAAATAACCCAGAGATGGCAAAGGGCATTGCAGAATGGCTTGACTTAGATAATGACATGGTAGAATATTTAATGCCCAACGGCGCCAAGTAGTTGTAAAGGTTCTTTACACAGAAACCGATAAGTTTCAGGCTTCCGTTCGAGAGCTCGATTGTTGCCTTTTTATGGTAAAATGTCAAGAGAGCAGCCGAATCTTTAATATACTTGATTTCTAATGGGCTGTAGGCCAAATTCAGTCTAGGGCATGCAAGTTGAGAGCTTTAAAGTCCGTAGCGAGCGTCTTCGCGGAGAGGAATATCCTAGTCATGGGCATATCAGCGATATTCCTTAACATAGCAATGCCCCTCTACGGCACGTTCCTACCGCTATACTTCGAAAGCCTTGGAGTCTCAATCGCCCTGTTTGGCGGAATCTCATCTATACTTGCAGCCGCAAGAGCCTCAATCCAGGTAGTTGGTGGGCACGGCGCAGACATCTACGGAAGAAAAACGCTCATAGTCACAGGAGGGCTAGTGTACGCGGCCGCGCTCTTTCCTTTATTCTGGGTGAACTCGTGGTATATAGCGGTTCTTTTGCTCATCATTACACAACTCGGGATTATGCTCTATCAACCAGGCGCGCAGGCAATGGTTTCCGAGAGTGTGTCAGCCAAAAAAAGAGCGACTGGGTTCGCAACGTTCTATTTCATTCTGGGGATAGGCGGGCTAATTGCACCAGTTCTTGGAGGGTACATCTCGCTTGGAGGGAACTACCGTTTTCTATTCCTCATAGCGTCTCTAATCCTCTTCAGCGTAGCATTGTCAAGACTAATGTTTCTTGAAGAAACGAAAGTTGAAGGACAGTTACCCTCCAACGTAGCCGAGAGTCGTAGAAACCGTCTTGGCTTCGCAGAGAAGATCAAATTAACATGGAACTCCAGCACCAGCACAAGGGTTTACATTGTTTTTAGTTTGCTGTCGGGCATCTCCTTCAACATCGCTGGGATGTACTATCTCTTCTTTTATCAGAAAGTGATTGGTATGAACGAGTTGCAGATCGGCATATCTTCAACGGTTTTCAGCGTATGCATGGCCATTACGCAGATCCCCGGTGGAATGTTGTCAGACAAAATGGGGAGAAAACCTCTTATACTAATGGGGTTGATCGTAGGACCGCTAACCACGTTGGCTATGACCCAAGCAAATGCGTTTTATCATATAATAATCATAGAAGCTATATCTGGATGCACTGTAGGCCTAGAGTCAGCCTCATCCATGACGCTACCGACCGAGCTTGTTGACAAAGAATATCGTGCAACTGCTCTTGGAGTCTTTAGGGCTATTGATCAGGCAGCTGCGGTGATAGGACCAGCGTTGGGAGGGCTTCTCGTTTCGTATTATGCCTTTGAGATATATCCGAAGTATGTCTTCTACGCATCCATACTTGCAGGTATTCCAAGCACAATTCTGTTCGCTGTTCTCATAAAGGAAACGTTGCAGAAAGAGGTCTCTAAGAAGCCGTGATCTTAATTATCTTGTGGTATGGTTCACGTCTTTTGATGGCTTTGACGAACATTTGTTTCAATTGGTCGTCGTCAGCTCCGCTACGCAGCGGCGTTAGGATGTCGACCAGGTTGTCGTTTCTCATCAGGCAGGGTTTCAGTTTTCCGTCACTGGTAACTCGAATGCGAGTACAATGGGCGCAGAACTCAGTGTTCTCAATAGGATGTATCACCTCTACTTTGACGTGGGGCAGGAAGTATACTTTCCGGTCCTGCATGTCCTTGCGGGTCCTTACTTCCACAGCCCGCTTCTCAAGTTCTTCTTCTATCCCATTCGGCACAATGTGATGGCGCCTATAATATGCCTCATCGATATTCATGGGCTCCAACTCAATCAACTGCAGAATCGTGCCACCATGCTCGGCAAACATGATCATTCTTTCAACTTCTCTATCGTTGATACGCCGTAACAAGAGCATATTCAACTTCACTGGGTACAGCCCAGCTTCCACAGCCTCTTTGATCCCTTCTATCACGTCCCGCAAGTTACCACCAGTCACACTCCGAAAAGTGTTAGCGTCCAAAGTGGGAATGCTCACATTTACTCGCATTAAGCCACTTTTACGGAGTCTCCTTGCTAAAGGCGCTAGAAGAGTCCCATTCGTGGTCATGGACAAATCCCGAAGGCCCCGAAGATTGGAAATGCCCTCAACGATCTGCACGATTTCTGGGCGCATGAGGGGTTCTCCTCCTGTTAGTTTTATGTTGGAGATGCCAAGTTGAAGCGCTACGTGGGCTATGCGTTCAATCTCATCCACAGACATTTCGGTTAAGGGAGACGTTTCCCCTTCCTTGTGGCAATATGGGCATTGCAGGTTGCACTTCTGCGTGACTGATATCCGTAGGTTGAGGGTTGGGCGCCCGTAGTCGTCATAGATCATGCTGGAAACCTATTCTTCGCGGGAATGTTTCAGTATGTGACCCGCTTCTGGTAAGATAAGCTTTTCCAAAGCAAGCTTTGCAGCCTGAGGCGAGCCAGGAATACAGAAAACAGCCTTCCCATGATCTGCCACACCAGCTAAGGCACGAGTCAAGACAGCCGCGGAGCCAATCTCACAAAAACTCAGCTTCCTAAATAACTCTCCAAAACCTGGCAGGGTCTTGATCAACAAAGGCCTCACCGCCTCTATCGTCACGTCCTTAGGGCTAATCCCCGTTCCACCGCACACGATGATTGCATCAATCCCTTCTGATCCTATGGCTTTGGCAACATGTTTCTCTATCAACACTCCGTCGTCAGGCAGAATCTCCCTAGAGAGCACTCTATGACCACTCCTTTGTAGAGTCTCAACGATCAGATCACCGGACGGATCATCAACGGGATTTCTTGCCTTGAGCTCTGTATAGCGAGAGGAACTGCAGACGATGACCGCAAAACTCAGCTTCTTCGGTGCCTCAGCCTTGTGCCTAAGGGCTGTTTCGCTCATCTGCTCGTTCCCTTCACCTTATGAACGACACGTATGTTTTCTATGAAGGTATGTGGATACTGACCGCTTGCATCTTTTTCATATTGCTTCGTCATGTCCCAAACTGTCAACAACGCCACAGCAGTCGCAACTAGCGCTTCCATCTCAACTCCTGTCTGCGCTCTAGTCTTCACAGTTGTCTCCACCGCTACCTCAGATTCAGTAACGATCTTCACTCCAATTTCCACATTAGTTAAGGGGAGAGGATGGCAAAGCGGAATCATGGAACTCGTATTTTTCGCTGCCAATATACCAGCAACTTTAGCTACATTGAAAGGGTCGCCCTTCTCAATCTTTCCTTCTCTGATCAACCGAACAGTTTCTGGTTTCAGTCTAATTGACCCAGTTGCTGTTGCTTCACGGTAGACTTCCGGTTTCTTTGTGACATCTACCATCGACATAACTTGCCACCAGAGTCTATTCATGATTTATTTAGGGCTTATTTGTTTGTTCCCAAAAATCCATTAGTTCTCTTATCATCCTTGCTCTGGGATTCTCATCATTGTAACGGAAGATACGAATTCTTCCAAACTTTTTGTGGCGAATGAGATTAGCGTTTTCGAGTGTCAACAAGTGTTGATTCGTCGTTGCGTAGTTAAGTCCTGCTCTTCGAGCAATCTCAGAGATGTTAAGCTCTCCTATCTCGGCTAATATTCTAAGAATTCTGACGCGTCCTTTGGAAGAGAAGACGTCTTCAATCTGCATGCCTTTTCTCTACCTCCTTTTTGTGTGGAGTGCCTTAGTCAGCTCTTGTTCCAACTCTGAGGCTGGAATCTTTGGCAAGCTAATATAGGTGGTCTTCCCTCGCTGGCCCACGCCGGAAAGTTCTGTCTTGATTATACCCAAGGCTGAGAGTTCGTTTACATACTTCCAGAGTTGCGTGTGTCCTCGCTGTTTTTTGCCATACTCTTCGCAAACAATTGCGTACGCGTCTTCTGCTTCTCCCATGGACATGTAAACGGTGCTGGCTTGCTTGAAATGTCTTGCAACGCCAAGCAAGAGGAGTTTTTCATGAAGGTTAAGGGATGAGATCACCTCTTTTCCAACGACTGGGTAAACGGTGGTAGCAGCTTTCCGAACGCATTCTGGAGAAACCTCCTTCATGTTTGAAGCGTCAGCATATTTGCCAGCTCTCCACAAAAGCTCAATTGCATATCGTGCGTCCCCTCCTTCCATGGAAGCCAATTCCGCAACGAGTTCAACCGTCGGCGTGAAGACTGTTCCGTTTCTGAATGCAAGGTCCACCCTGTCGTTAAGAATATCCTGAAGCTGCGGTTTCGAGTACTCCTCAAAGTGAATAAGGTTGCGTTGAAGCGTACTTCTTGTGCTCGGATCCAGCTCCTTTAGGTATGCGGGTTCGCGAAGGATGCAGAGGAGAGAGAGTCTTTGTGGAGCATTTAGGCGTTCCTCTTGGACACGGGTGAGACTGTAAACGGGATCTGACCCTTCGCTTCGAATAAGAGCCTCCAACTCGTCTAAACATAAAATCAGATAGGTATTTCTTTCATCAAGAATCTGCATGAGCGTCTGTAGGAGTTCCTCCGCTGAGTAGCCGCGCCTAGGAAAATTTGGAATAAATTTCAGAATGACTCGTTGGAGGATCATGAAGAGGCTCCCTTTGCACTCGCGGCAATTAACGTGAACGTAGTTGAGGTTTATCTTTCTCTTCTCAGCCTCCTTTGTTATGTCGAAGCCGAAACGCTGTGAGATGACTGTCTTTCCGGTTCCAACATTTCCAACGATCAACACTCGTTGAGTCATCTCTCCAGGATCCTCGATAGCGAAGCGGAACAATTGGTGTAAGAATCTGAGTTGAGCTTGCCTATGCGGTAGGGAGGAAGGAACGTAATTGATGTCCAGGCGAGTCTCATCTTTGAAGACGCTGAAAGATGCAGGCATGAGTAAACCTCTACTCGTGAATTGAGGCACGCTGATTTATGATTTTTGTCTATTAAAAAGAAAACCGAACAGAGAGAATAGTGAAACTGCTGTCTGGCATGAAGCCACACAGAACCATCAAAGAGGGATTAATGGCGGGCTCTCGCACTCAAGATCTCAATCATTACTCAGCGGGGCCAGAGTCGTCATCGCCCACCATCAAAACTAGCGCTGGCCTCACATAAAAGCATATAGCGAAAGAATTATAAGTGGAGGAGAGATGGCAACCAAAATCGAAGTCGTTCCTCTAGCGGAGGAGAGTTTCGGCGTAAGATCCATGTGCACTTACGTTGAAACACCGGATGTACGGGTTCTATTAGACGCGGGAGCCTCCTTGGGTCCCAATCGATTCCGATTTCCCCCACATCCCAAAGAGTACAAAGCGATGGCTATTTGTCGTGAGAAAATCGCAAAAGCCGCAGAGAAGGCAGATGTGGTTACAGTGAGTCATTATCATTTCGACCATCATACCCCCTCTTTTACAGACTGGTTCTGCAACTGGTCTTCTGGAGGAGTTGCAAAAGGAATCTACGAAGGGAAGCTGGTTCTCGTCAAGAATTATCGAACCTTGACAAACTTTAGCCAGAGGCGCCGAGGATGGATGTTTAAGAAGACTGGCGGGAAATATGCGATGAGGCTTGAGGTCGCGGATGGAACGACCTTTGAGTTTGGAGCCACGAAGCTAAGGTTTTCTGACCCTGTCTTCCACGGGCATGAAAACTCCGAATTGGGCTGGGTCCTAATGACTACTATTGAATGCGGAGATGAGAGGGTCTTATTTGCTTCTGATGTTCAAGGTCCTATGTTCGAACCTACGTTGGAAATGATTGTTGCGGAAAGCCCTCGGTTGGTCATTGTTGGTGGACCGCCGACCTATCTGTCTGGGTTTAGAGTGCCAGAAGAATACATACAGCGAGGTTTGCGAAGTCTCGAAAGTTTGGTGCAAAGGGTTCCGGAAACGATCTTGGAGCATCACCTTCTTCGGGACGAGAGATGGAGAGAACTATCTCAAAAAATCTTTGATGTGGCGTCAAAAGTGGGGCACAAGGTTGTTACGGCCGCCGAATTTGTTGGAGAGAAAAACAACCTACTTGAGTCTCGTAGGAAAGAGCTTTACGAGAACGAACCGCCGGGAGACTCGTTTCAGAAGTGGTTGCGTGTCCCCGTCACAGAGAGGAAAAAGACAAGACCACCAATCTGATCCTGAGAGCGGGCTAGTCGAAATTTGCATTAACGAGTTTTTTCCGAAATCTCTTAGCGTCATCGCAATCCGACTTGAGGCGTCTCAGTTCCTTGGCCTCTTTCTCAAGCTTAGCGATTTTAAGGCGTATTTCTTCGAGTGGGTCGGTCATTTTGGCTCTGAAGAATGCGATCGGCTGTGCCTGTAAAAATCGGTTATGAAACGAAAATCAGTATTCAGAATCTGTTTTCAGGTTCAACTGGAGATGTCTCCCGCAAATCCCCTTTTTGTAACTCCTATGGGCTTAACCGTGAAAAGTCTTAAGACCTAGACAGGGTAATATCATTGATTGTAAGTATTGCCTTGTGGGGATTAGTGTATGCCTTCATTGGAAAAAAAGAGTAAGCAAAAGAAGAAAAAACACTTGGCCAAAGTTGGGAAATAGCGCGAATTTCATAGTCTGCGTTCATGCGCGTTTTCATCGTGTATTTGTCGCGCGCGCAAAGAGACTGCTATGAGGAAAGGTGAAGCGTCAAGGCTTAGATGGACAGATCTCGACATGGAGAGGAAAACCCTGATTCTCAACAACCCTGAAAAGAATGGGACCCAAGAATCTTCAACGTAAGCAACAAACTCATACACATGCTGAGTTCACTACCAAAGACGAATGAATGGGTGTTCGGAACCAACAGCGAGATAACGAGGTCCACATGCTTCTAGAGAGAAAGGAAGCGGATTGCTCGAAAACTTGGCAACTCAAGACTGCTACGCATAAGTCTACACACCTTTAGACATTGGAAGGCAACCATGCTCTACCATGAGACAAGGAATACAGTGTTGGTGAAAGAATTCTTGGGACACAGGACCCTTGAGACAACCCTGCTCTACATTCAGCTGGACAAGGCATTGTTCAAAAACGATTCAGAGGAATTCGCAGTGAAGGCTACCGAGGACCCTCAGGAGATCAAGTCACTGCTTGAAGTCGGCTTTGAATACATGTGTGAGAAGAACAGTCTGCGGTTCTTTAGAAAGCAGAAATGAACCTGAAATGTGGAAAATGAATTCAGAATCTGTTTTTCAGGTTCATAACCTATTTTATCACGATGCGTCAATCTTCGCAAATCGGGGGTCTAATGCTTCAGCGGGTAAAGGGGCCGAAAAGGCTAGAGAAGATCGATCAGCGCAAAGAACTGCGAGGCAACGTGGAGATTGATGGTACTGAATGCAAACAAGCACTTGGTTTGCCAGGTGGAACCTATTATTGTGGAGTATGGAAGGAAGAAATTAGCAAGACGCTGTGCAGGTATTGTCCCCACTATGCCAGGGAGACTCTGGAGTATAAGCTGTTTAGAAGAGAATAGAGCTAGTGAAACGGTGACAAATTGTGGAGTGTCCTAACTGTAAGAATAGGATTGCCAAATCGGAACAGAAGAACGAAGGTAATTTCTACTGTTGCAGCAGATGTGGGACCGTCATTTATAGAGAGCGCGGGTTCTAGGCGGGTTTGATATGAGCGATGTGTTGACTCCTACTGCTTATGTGCTGATTATAGGCGGCGTTGGAGGCTTCTTCATGGGATACATCATTCGAAAGCTTTTGAGGTTCGCAATAACGATTGGGGTCATTGTATTTGCACTTATGTACATGGCTTACCGTGATGCGATTAACATAAATTTTGAAGAACTGGGTACGACCATATGGAGATTCGGCGAAACTCTTGAACCATTGGGGCTGGCGGCTCTTGCCTCGAGTGGGCCCTTCATCGGTAGCTTTGCCTTTGGCTTTCTGTTCGGCTTGAGAAAAGGCTGAGCAATCTTTAGTCTCTGAGGCGAGGCGCCAAAGTCTTATATTAATAGCGAAATACATGTAGTTGAAGGTTTAGGACGGTGTGATTTTGGGGCCGTTTCGTTGGGTAGTTTTGGGAATGTCTGCTATGATTGTGGGGGCGTGTTTGCTTGCGGGTGCTGGGTGGATATGGGCTCTGAACCCGGATGTGTATGAAGAACTCCAGGTGAGGAGGCGTTGGTTCTATATCTCCGGTCCGTTACTTGTAGCTGGGATTGGTGGAATTGGATTTGGTCTAGTCTGCTTCGTGGTTGGTTGGCGACTTAGAGGAGGACCAATCTAGCGTGTCGAATTGGGCTGGATCATTTTAGATATGTGATTAGTTTTGGCATGAGTTCGGGGCCACGTTGTAGGACGCCCAGGCTTCCTTCTGCACATTCTTTCTCGGAGAATCTTTGAATCTTGTCGCCTTCGATCCTACCACCTGATATGAGTAGCGGCACGGGGTCATCGCTGTGGGCCTTTAGTCTGCATGGGGTGGCGTGGTCTGCTGTGACGCAGATGACGTAGTCTCCAAGGTTTATCTTTTGTAACATGTTTCCAAAGAAGTGTCTGTCTACGGTGGCGATCTGTTGCGTCTTTAGGGTGAAGTTTCCGTCGTGGCCTGGCTCATCAGGGCCTTTGATGTGTATGTAGAAACAATCGTGGGCGGGTAATACTTCTAACAATTTCTCGACTCGTAGTACACAGTCTTTTTCAAGGCTTGTGGATGGTGGGGGAAGGTCGACTAGGTGCATGCCAGCTAGCTGGGAGATTCCTCTCTCGATGGGCATGTCGGCGAGGCAGACGAACCTTAAGCCATAGCGTTCGTTGATGTTGAAGAATTTCGGCAGACGGTGTCCTGCGTCTCTGGTGAGTATGACGTTGGCGCTCAGCTCTCCGCGGGCTCCTCGTTTCTTGTTAATCTCGTGTTTGTCCAGAACAGCTTTGCTTTTTTGGGTGAATTCGTTGACGAGTTTTGCCGAGGTGTTTGCTTCCGCGGTTTTGTCTGTTGCTTGGCATTCTTTCAATGTCATTTCAGCGTCGGGTTTTGCTACGCCGAGTCCTTTTATTCGGATGTAGGCGGGGTCTGTGTTGGTGACGTTGCCTGAGAGGGGCTTCTTTTTGCTTCGTATGACTAGGACTCCTCTATGGCCGATGGTATTCTTGAACGTGAAACTCGCGGGATAAGATGTCAGTTTAACCTCGTCGTTTATGGCGTTGCTTAGTTCTTTGGCTTCTTCTGTGGTGAGGCTTCTTCCAACTCTTCGGTCTAGAATTCTGTTTCCATGACTTAGTGTTGCAAAGTTGCACCTGAGGGCGAGGTCGCCGTCTTTCATTTTTAGGCCGGCGCCAAGGGCTTCAACAGTTCCTCTGCGGATTTCGTGTTTGAAAGGGTCGTATCCCAGAATTGAGATGACTGCGACGTCGCTTTCGGGGGCTATTCCCTTTCCAACTGTGTACATTAGTCCGGTCTTTCCGGCTTTGGCGAGAAGGTCCATGTTTGGAGTCTCGGCGGCCTCTAGGGGCGTTTTGTTTCCCAACTCTTTGATTGGCAGGTCGCCCATGCCGTCTATAACCACGTAGATGAGCTTCAAGCGTGATGCCTCCAGTAATTGTACGCGACTAAGGTTTATGCGTTTTAGTGAATCCATAGTCCGCGAGTTTTTCGCCGATTCCCCAGTAGGTGTTTGTTAGGTTGAACATTATGGGTGCTGCCTTTGCTAGGTCGACTCCTCCCTTTTCGTCAAGTATTGTCTCGTCGACGTGGAGACAAATGACTTCGGCGAGGAACAATATGTTGCTTCCTAACGGTATTTTCTTCTTCACTTTGCATTCCAGGTTCAGTGGGCATTCCTTAATCAAGGGCGGCTTTACTCTGCTGGAAGGTGTTAGTGTGAAGCTGGTTTTTGCACATTTGTCTACATCTCTGCCTGAGACGAGGCCACAGTATTCAACATCACTGAGCATCTCGGTTTTAGGTATATTTACTACAAACTCTCCGTGTTCCTCAATTAGTTTTCTGGAATGTTGATTTTTGCCAACACCTATGCCGATTATGGGTGGTTGCCAACAAGTCGCGCCAACAAGGGTCAGAGTTATTATGTTGGTCCGATTGTCTGCATCGATAGTTGTTACTAGCACTACTGGATTAGGATAAATGAGAGGAAGGGGCTCTCTTTCAATCTTCGTCTCTTTCACCTCCACAAATCGCGCGCGATTATGCTCTACCTTGACTATAAGATGGCTTGAAATAGAATATACGTCATTATCAGAATTATGCCACCGACTTGTGACACACCGCCTTTTGTGAGAAAGCGCCAGAAGATGATGGTCGTTATCAGCAAGAAGGGAAGAATTTCTGTTAGGATGGTCATGTCGACTGCGAATGGTGAGGTGAGGAGGACTATCCCTAACACGAGGGTTAGATTTGTGAGGTTGGAGCCTATGATGTCTCCAATTGCCAGTTGAACGCGTCCCCGTCGAACGGCTGTGAGGTCTACTGTGAGTTCTGGCAGAGAGGTGCCAATTGCAATCACTTTGGCGCCGATCAAAATTGGTGGAGCACCGAGAGTAACGGCAATGTTGAAGCCGGATGAGACTACAAAGCGTGCTGCTAGTACCACACCAGCGACGCTGAGGATCAACACTGCGAAGACCTTTTTTCTACTTTGCTCCCCGATCGGTGCAGTTCGGTTCACGCTGACTCTTGGCGTTCTCTTTTTTGCCATGAGGTAGATGTTGATTACGAAGGTTGCCAAGAGAATGGCGCCGATGATAGGGGCCGCGATTGCAAAGCTTCTTAGAGGTGGATAGTTGAATATGACGAGGAGTAGTGGGATCAGGGATGTGATGAAGAGGATGTCTGTTAGTTCTACTAAGAGGTCTGTGCAGCATGTTTTGAGGTAGCCGAGCATTCCCAGTATGCCTAGAACAGCGCCAACATTGAAGACGTTGGAGCCGAGAATGTCGCCGATGCTGATGCCAGGGGTCCCTTGGAGAACTGAAAAGAGGGCTACAATTATCTCCGGTGTGGAGGTCAACACCGCAAGGACTACAAACCCTGCAGAGGCCTCGCTTAAGCCGGTGGAGCTCAATTAGTCTCTCTACAGATTTTATGGTAAAATGGCTAGCTGAAGCCAACACAACCAGCGAGATGGCGAGGATCAGCAGCTCGACTGCGAGCTCAATCATTACGTTGCACCTTATCTAATTCGACGGTGTAGTCAGATATGTTTTCTGTCCCATTTTAGCCATGGATTTTAGTTAGGTTATCAGCTTGATAGACGCACGTGTTCATATTGCATGCATGAATCAAGAGTTGATGATTATTGAGAAAGCTATAATTGCCACAAAAATTCTAAATCATATGGGTTTCGTTCGTGGGTGTTGGAATTGGCGAGGAAACCGTTGGCAAAGTAGAATTTTCTCTCAAAGAAGCGTTCAATTTAAGTCTCAAGAACATTCGCAGACGTTCTAGCAGAGCTGCTATCACCGTTGTCACCATCGGTCTTGGCATTGCATTCTTGACCTTTCTTACAACTGCCTCAATTTTCCTTCGTCAACACACAGAAACTGGCATTTCCATCGGGGCCTATCAGTACTGGCTTGCCTTCATTTCCTTACTTCTGTGCGTCACTAGCATAACTAACTCCATGACAATTGCAGTTTATGAACGATCCAAAGACATAGGCATTATCAAATGCTTAGGTGCTCTTAATC
>Ga0209636_10002204_pt1 | contig 19830 bp, 25 predicted proteins | sample DeeMarSWOR152_54_FD_187464 | JGI IMG/M metagenome (GOLD analysis project Ga0209636, IMG submission 187464) | Marine sediment microbial communities from White Oak River estuary, North Carolina - WOR-1-52-54 (SPAdes) (version 2) | ecosystem: Environmental > Aquatic > Marine > Intertidal zone >... | reverse complement strand
CTCTTCGTTCATGAGTCTGGTCAGGACATCTCTCAACTCGATCATGGTGAATCCATACTTTTTCCTCAGTCTCCCCAACGTTTCCTTTTCAGAGACATTCGAGGGAAGGCCGAGAACTTCTGCTATCCGTGATACAGGGATACCACTGGCTTTTTCTAGATCAAGGAGTGTCATTGTTCCAGTGATCGTGACCGTACTTGAGTCTTGTGCTCCAAGGTCTTTTCTTTGAGCCAAGTCGGTTCCTTGGGAATAAGCCCTGCCTCCTCCTCTGCCTTCACCTCTTCCATACTCTTCATACGCACCAGGTTCTTTGGGGTAAAAGAGCCAGAAAATGAAAACCACAAAAATGGATACCAAGATTGTGGAAATGAGAGCTGTTTTCCATCTTTTTTTGAAGATCTTTACTGCCTTGGATTTGATCCACTTCCAATCCAGGGTCAGATGGATGATGATCAGACATATAAAAGTCAGAGACAGATAGAGATGGATGTTTCCCCATTGGTGGCGATGCAGGTTGAGAAAATACTTGGAACTCGGCTGGGCAGATGGTCCTTCAGGGATAAAAAAGGCAAGGAGTATTCCGATAAGAGCGATCCCGAACATGCATATAAAAAGAAGCGTATCCACCAGAAATTGCCAATCTGCTTTTCGCATATGATTCTCCTTTCTTTATAGAAGGTTTAGCATTTGTTCACACAATGTTTTTATTGCCTCTGCTGTCGAATTATGAGTACGTTCCACAAAGGGGACTCCTTTCATCAGGGAGGTGGTTACGGATTCGTCATAAGGAATTTTCCCCAGAAGCGGGATAGATTGTTCATCACACCAATCTTGGATTTGACTGGTGTTGGAGATATTTAGGTCGTACTTGTTGATGCAGCAGGCTGTTTTGATTCCAAAGTGATGCGCCACCTGAATCACACGTTTCATATCGTGGATACCAGATGGAGTCGGTTCCGTGACCACGAGGGCTAAGTCTGCACCGGAAAGGGAAGCGATCACAGGGCAGCCCGTACCTGGCGGGCCGTCCAAGATGACCAAATCATTTCCGTTTTTTTCTGCCAGCTGTTTGGCATTTTTTTTGACTTCTGTCACCAGTTTACCTGAATTCTCCTCTCCGATTCCGAGTTTGGCATGGACGAATAGCCCATAAGATGTTTGAGACACATACCATTCCCCTGCCTTGGTTTTTTCCATGCGGATTGCTTCTGTAGGGCAGATCAAAGAGCAGACCGTGCATCCTTCACAGGAAACTCGGTCCACCACAAAATTGGCCTCCGAAACTTCACTGATGGCATCGAACCGGCAGACAGGGACACATTCCCCGCAGCCAGTGCACTTTTCAGGATCAATCTTAGCTTTGTCCAATCCGAAAAATGAATGAGTTTCCTGGTTTTCTGGATGGAGGAGAAGATAGAGATTGGCAGCGTCTACATCACAGTCGGCCATGATTTTGTTGTCCACGAGCGCGGCAAAACAGGCTGACAGGAGGGTTTTTCCTGTGCCACCTTTTCCGCTGATGATTACCAACTGCTTCATTTGATGAAATTTTGGATCTGGTCGAACAGGTTAAGGAATTTTTCTTTGTAGAGGGGCTGGGTTTCAAGAATTGTTTTTCCTTCAGAATAAGCCACCGCAATCGAACGATCTAGAGGTATGGTCATCAGAATAGGCACGTTTTCCACTCGACAATAATCCCGAATCAGTTTATCATTCCCGTCAGAGCGGTTGATGATGACGCCAAGAGGAATCTCCAATACCTTCAATGTTTCCACAGTAATTTGAAGATCGTTGAGGCCAAAGGGGGTGGGTTCTGTTACCAGCAGGGAGAGCGTGCTTCCCTTGACCGATTCCACAACAGGACAGGATGTTCCGGCTGGAGCGTCGATGATAACCGTATGATCAGACTTCAAGGTTTTCTTCACTGCCCGGATAAGTGGAGGAGACATAGCCTGGCCGATGTCGAGCCTGCCATGAGCAAAGGGAATCGATCCGGCTGAACCTGATTCAATAACTCCGATTCTGTATCCTTTCTCTTGGATGGCATTTTCTGGACACAGAAGGCTGCATCCCCCACATCCATGGCATAACTCCGGGAAAACGAGCACATTATCTTTGAGAACAGCCAGAGCGTTATAGGCACAAATTTCGGCGCATTTTCCACAATAGGTGCATCTGTCTTTTCGTATTTCTGGAATCGGAAGACAGACTGTTCGGGTTTGGGCAATGTGAGGTTTGAGGAAAAAGTGGGCATTGGGCTCTTCCACGTCACAGTCTAAAAACTGAACAGGACGAACATCCTTCAGGGCAAGAGCGAGGCTGACGGCCACAGTGGTTTTGCCCGTTCCCCCTTTTCCGCTGGCGATGGAGATGATCACAGGATGATTATCTCCTCACTAGTCTCTTTGGCAGGTTTTATCATCAGAACAGGGGGGAGTTTCACACCGTTCTTGGCGTCCGCAGCAGGTCAAACCTTTGGTAGATGGATTTTTCGCTGACACCAATGAAGGTGTTGAAAAGATTTTGTTAAGCTGCTTGCTGTGACAGGAAGGACAGGAGAGATCTATCTTTTCAAGCAGAGACCGAAAAAAGGATTCGAAAACCATCCCGCAGTTCTGACATTTGAATTCATATATGGGCATGCTGAATTTTATTACCTGGTCATTCGTGATCCGCACTTTGGACAGGATAACTGGGTACAGGGTGTTCCCCTCTTATGAGGGACACGGTGCCCACAGGATGGACAGACACAATAACCTCCTGGTCCTGCAGCTCTACCCCCCATGCGGCCGCGTCCTTGACCCTGGCCTTGTCCTCTTCCTCCTCCTTGCATGTTAGCCTCCTTTTTTAATTATAAGATTTCATGATTTCTTGATCTTCGGTCATCAAGTCGCCAGCAATTTCCTTCATATTCATCTTTTTCCAAAAAGACAATTTGTTGTGAGCCTCGAGATATTTGAGCGGGATGGGATGGGTTCCGATCACCACTGGCAATCCAAAATGACTTTCAATGAATTCTTTGAATTGACTGATGCTTGGACAGGGAGGATACCCTACAACCAATCCTGTAGCGAGATGGATAACATCAGCGCCATTCTTTTTCATCTCTTCAGGAACATATTCGATATTACCTCCAGGGCAGCCTCCGCAGTAAGAATAGCCGACAACTTCCACTTCTTCCCCGTCGTAGGAGGAAAAGCCGCCCACTCTCTCCCTTAGGGCTCGGAAACATTTTCCACCCCCGCAGTCTTGATACCGGCCACAGATGATGATTCCGATTTTTTTCATAAAAGGCTCCTTATGAAGACTGAGTGTTATTTTTTATGATGTTGTCGACAACTCTCATGAATGCCTGGCTGGCCTCTGATTTGGGATGGATGTCGATAAAAGCCTTTCCTTCGTCCCCTAAGGTGACAATCTCGGGATCAAGCGGAATTTTTCCTAAAAAAGGAACTCCCAGTTGAAGGGCAGCCCTTTGTCCCCCTCCTTCTTTAAAAAGATCTATTCTTTTACCGCAGTGGGGACAGACCATGCCACTCATGTTTTCGATAATCCCGAGAACCTTCAAGTTGAGCCTTCGGGCAAAAGCCACAGCTTTTCTGGAGTCCATCAGAGAGACCTCTTGAGGAGTAGTAACCACAACAGCTCCTGTTGCAGGGATGAGCTGAGCCACAGATAGAGGTTCATCTCCTGTTCCCGGCGGTGAGTCGATCACAAGCCAGTCCAACTCACCCCATTTGACATCTCCCAGGAACTGCTGGATAGCTTTCATCTTCATCGGACCCCGCCAGATCACAGGAAGATCGGGATCTTGGAGAAGAAAGGACATGGAAACAAGTTTCAAGTTCTTCTTAACTTCCACAGGCTTTATTGCACCTGAGGAGATGTCTAATTTTTTATCCTCGACACCGAGCATCTTGGCCAGATTAGGACCATGGATATCCACATCCAGAAGTCCAACTGTGTTTCCCTTTCGGACAAGTGCCAAGGCGAGATTCGCAGCAACGGTGCTCTTTCCTACTCCTCCCTTGCCGCTAAAAACCAGCAGCCGGTTTTTCATCTGGGAAAGTGCCAGGGAAACTTTGATCTCGTCTTCACTTCGGGCTTTGTCTTCTTTTGCTGTCATCGTTTCACCTCGGTTCTGAATTTTTCGAATATATCATTGATTTTCCCGGAAACTCCTTCCACTACTCTTATCCCTGACGCTTCGAGAACTCTCCGTGCATTTGGGCCGCAGCTTCCGGTGATTACAGTATGGGCGTTTTTTCCAGCGATAAACTGCGCCGTCAAGATACCTGCTCCCTGGACTGTTTCTTTATTGGGATTTTCAAAAACTTCCACTTGTGAGGTTTCGGGATCGATGATAAGGAAATATTGTGCCCTCCCGAATTTGGGGTCCACCTCTGAATTCATATCTTTTCCCAGGGAAGTGAAGCATATTTTCCCCTTGGTTTTGCGATTTGTTTCTTCCCCTTTGTCGTGATGTGCACCATGGAAGGGGTGCTCCGCACGTTTTCCAATTCCATGTCTGTGGTCACAAAGATCTTCGCCTATTTCCAGTTCCTGGTTGATGAGCTTTTCAATAACCTCATCTATGGGGCCCTGAACCCCAATAATGGTCTCGATGTTTTTCTGCGCAAACAGGGACTGGGCTCTGGGTCCCATGCCTCCGGCAATGATGCAGTTAACGTGCATTTTGGACAGATATTGAGGTAAGAAGCCGGGCTGATGGCCGGGATTTGGAATTTCTTCCCGTTTTAGAATCTGTCCATTTTCTATTTCCACTATTGTGTAAGAAGGACATCGACCGAAATGGGCGGAAACAAGCCCTTGATCGGTAGAGATCGCAACTTTCATGTTTAGCTCCTTGCTCGAATGGAATCTTTAGATTTGCAGCTAAGGCTTCTTATTCTCTAATTCTTCGATTTTTTTTGCAATATGCTCCAATTGTTGTCTGAGGAAATCAGCTTGCTGTTTGAGATTGTCGAGCTCTTGTTCTGGAGGCTGGGCGGGCCAACCTGGACCCGGTTGTTGGGGCCCGAATCCTGTTCCAGGCCGCATTCCTCTTCCCATCCCCATTCCTCTGCCCATGCCTCTACCCATGCCCATACCTCTGCCCATACCTCTCCCCATCCCTGTACCATATCCGGTATTAAATCCAGGCCCTGGTGGGGGAGCGCTCTGAGTTCCCATCCCAAAATGGGAGGAAACATTTGGCTTTGAAGTGGATTGGAGCCGTCCTTCTTTATACTTTTGAGCTGCTTCTTTTACCGTGCCTGAGACTCCAATAAACACCTCAACTCCTGCTGCTTCTAGGGTTTGGTAAGCATTCGGCCCACAGCTTCCGGTAAGAATAGCTTGGGCGCCCTTATTTGCGACAAGCTGGGCTGATTGAATGCCGGCACCACCTGGTGCGGCAATATTGGGGTTTTCGATGGCCTCAAACTCCATGGTGTCTGTATCGATTAGTATTAAATAAGGACTGCGTCCAAACCTGGGGTCTACTGGGCTGTCAAGTGTCGGCTCAGACGCCGTAACAATGATTTTCATTTGTTTTCTCCTTCAAGTTGTTTGATTCTCTGTTCTGTGTAAGAAAGTTCATCCTCAAGCACCTCAGCTTCGGCTTTGAGAATATCAATTTCTTCTTCCAGGGTCAATTCAGAAGCTCCCCAGGGATCATAAGGGGAAGGAAATCCTGGACGAGGGAATCCTGGTATCGGACCCATAGGATCGTATGCGCCTTCCCACCAATAATCCATTTGAGGGAGGGGCCATTGCCCATACATCATGTAATGGGCGCAAGGCCCCAATCCCGATGGGCTTCTTCCCATCCAGCCTGGAGAAAAGCCAAATCGCATCCATCCGGGTAAGCCGGTCAATTGGTACATCCACCTGTGCCTGTTTCTCATTTCTTTTCCTTTCCCTGTTTTTTCAGTTCTTCCAGACGCTTGTTGATTTGAGCGAGCTCATCTTTGAGGATGCTGGCTTGGTCCTTCAAAAACTGCTCTTCGTCTTCTTGAGTTGGGAAGGGTGGGTAAGGCCAGTATGGAGTGTAAAACCATGGAGGCGCATACATCCTCCCATAACCCATGTAGGGCCACATATACCACCCTCCGCGTCCCATTCCAAACGGCATTTTCTTCACCTCCTTTCTTGGTAGTCGCGAGTTGTCATTTTTTCCCTTGAGGACTTTTCTTTACAGGTTCTGGCTCGGGATAGTCCATTTCATAACCTGGTCCATAGGGATAGCCATAGACAGGGGGATAGCCATAAGGCATTCCATAAGGATAGCCGTAGGGCATCATGGGTGGATATGACCAATAGGGGCCAAAGCCGCCCATTCGCCATCCTCGACCTCTGCCGTAACCCATGCCCCAGCCAAATCCTCTGCCAAATCCCATGCCACGTCCGAATCCTCTTCCAAAACCGCGTCCATAACCAAGACCTGGGCCTGGATACGCAAATCCCGGGCCGGGATATCCTGCACAATAACCTCTGCCTCTTCCTGTCATGGGGCCCGCGCCCCAGGGTCCTGTTCTGTCTCCTCCTGGCATCTAAGTCACCTCCTTTCTTTTTCTGGATCTCGTATAAGAACTGCCGATGCTATGTTTTGTCAATTTCCTTCACCGGCATTTCTCGCAGAGTCCATAAAATTCAATATTGTGTCCTAAAACCTTGAAATTGTATTTTTCAGAGAGCTGTTTTTCGGTCTTTTTCACCAGTTCGAGCTCATCTTCCAGAAAATCGCTGTAGTCGATGATTCTGCCACATTCGGAACATATGACATGATGGTGATGTCCCTTTTTATCTTCAGATTTGAACTCGTACCGATTCTGACCGTCACCGAAAGCGAATTTGTTGATCACTCCCATTCGGACAAGCAGATCTAACGTTCGATAAACAGTGGTTAAGCCGATTCCTGGATACATCTTGTATAAGGCTGCGTAGATATCTTTGGCACTCATGTGCTTAGATGTGCGGCTCATGAGGTCAAGTATAGCCTCACGAGGAGCAGTCCAACGTTCAAAATACTGACGGTGCCTGTGTCTCCATTTACGCGGTCCAGGCATTTGGGCCTCTCTTATTGATAATGAAAATCATTTTCATTAGAAATATAGAAAAAATTGATTCATTTGTCAAGAAGAATAATAAATTTTTTTGAACAATTCTTGTTGCGTAATTTTTTGAAAAGGTCAAGAAAACACTTTGCCTGTGCCCTCGTGATGTTTTATACTTGAAGACAATGAAAAAAAAGAATGACGCCGGAAAGGGAGAGTCGCGTTATACAGAAAAGGAAGCCCAGGCCGGATTAAAAGAAAAACTCCCTCTCATAGAAACATTTCTCAATCAATTCTCTGACTACGAAATTCGAATCGTAGTGCCTGAGTTCACGTCTATCTGTCCCAAGACAGGCCTTCCGGATTTCGGCGTTATCGATATCCGGTATATCCCCGACAAATTGTGCATTGAGTTGAAGTCTCTCAAGATGTATTTACTGGGCTATAGAAACCTGGGGATTTTTTATGAGAACGCTGTGAACCGTATTTTGAAAGATGTTGTTGATGCCTGCCGACCAGTAGAGGCCACCGTTACAGGTGAATTCAATCCCAGAGGAGGAATAAAATCCATCGTGGAAGCCCATTTTCCGAGAGGAAAAAAGAAATCCTTAAAAACCTGACGCTGGACATATTTTTAAAATTTCGTTTGTTATTGTCGTTTTAAACTTTTTTCGAATTAAGTATACTGACCGTTCACAATCCCATGCAAGACCAAGAAAAGTTCGGCCTAACTGACATTTATATGCTCCTGACCATTTTTATATGGGCCATAAATTTTCCTTTTATCAAGATTGTCCTTGAAGAGTTCTCGCCTCTTGCTTTTAATGGAATCCGCCTGACCTTTGCTTCGGTGGTTTTAGTTTTTTTTCTTATTTTTGCCAAGCAAGGATTGAGGGTTGGGAAGAGAGACTTATGGAAACTTATCATTCTGGGCATAATAGGCAACACGATCTATCAAATGCTCTTTATCCATGGAATACATCTGACAACAGCATCGAGCACAGCGATCATCATGGCAATGACACCGGCTTCGGTTGCGCTGTTGAGCTCCTTGCTCAAGCACGAAAGGCTTCATTGGGCAGCTTGGCTGGGCATTGTCCTTTCTTTTATCGGCTTTTATCTGGTGATTACCGAACAACCGGGGACTTTTATTTTTTCCTGGGAAAGCCTGAAGGGCGATCTAATGATTTTCTTCGGAAACATTGTATGGGCAGTGTACACGGTTTTTTCCAAACCCCTTTTGGGGCGCATATCCCCTTTGAAATGGTCGGCGCTCACTCTGGCCGTCGGCACGGTGTTTTATCTCCCCTTTTGTGTTCCGGCCTTTGTCAGGCAAGACTTCGGCCAGATCAGTTCCAAGGCCTGGTTCATACTCATTTATTCAGGCCTTTTTGCGCTGGCTTTTGGCTATGTCGCCTGGTATGCTTCAGTCAGGAGAGTGGGGAACAGCAAAACAGCGATTTACGGGAATATCACTCCTGTCATGACCGTTATATTTGCTTATGTTTTTATCGCCGAAAAAATCAGCCTCTGGCAGGGCGTTGGTGCCTTGATCATTTTATCAGGGGTTTACTTGACAAGGTACGGATATCGCTCTTTCATAAGAAAAAATAAAGGATGAGCGATGATCAGATGCAGGCTACAGCAAGCCTTGGGCATAACGGCTCATTTTGTCAACATATGACAAGCGCAGTCCTTGAGATTTTTTGAAATCAAAAAAAGGGGATGTAAATCCCCAAGAATATAGACCTGCCGAATATGGAATAGCTATTGTTCCTTATGGAATAGTCACTGCTGTACTCGTAACGGAGGATGTTTTTGCGGTTGAGCACGTTGGTGATCCCGAAGTAAAATACGATCAGTCTTTTTTGAAGAGTAAAATTTTTGCTTCCGTTGATGTCCAATCTTTGGTAGGAAGGATATCTCTGGCTGTAGAAATCACCCCAAATCGGAACATAAACTCCTTTGAAACCGTCCCATTCTCTTCCGGCCAACGGAGTATAAGGTAAACCTGTGGCATAAGAAAATCTGATGCCCAAAGAGGCGTCATGGAATTTGTATGTGAATATTCCTGTAAACGAATGATTGATCTCATACGGGGATGTGGTCAGTGTAAAGACGTCGTTTTCTTTTCTTTTGGAGCTAAGAAGATTGTACACCAAGAGAGCATCAAACTGATTTTTTTTCCACTTGGTGAAAAATTCTGCTCCTCGAGCATACCCATATCCTCTGTTCGTGATCAGATCCTCTTCATATAGGAAGAGATCTCGATATTTTTTGTTGTATAAAGTTACGCGGAGATCAAAATTTTCGCTGATTCTATCATAGGTCAGCGAAAGATGACCAGCCTGTTTTGCTTTGAGCTGGGTGCTTTGATATAGAAAATAATCCCCATATTGATGATGCAAACCCAAGGAGAATCGGAGGATATCGTTTTGGGTCACAAAGTAAGCCAGAGAGAATCTCGGATCGAAATATAAATCCCTGCCTTGAATAGATAGTGAATAGATCCTTCCACCGAGAGTGAGATAGAGGCAGTCCGAGAACCTGAACTTATCACTGAAATACAGTCCCACCCTGGTTCCAGCAACTTCAGATTCTTCAGAGGGACTATCTTCCAGAGCAAAGGAGAAGTCGAGGTTTCTTCTCTGGATATCTCCCCCAAATTCAAGATAGTGACTCTCCAGATCAAGGGACGAGTCCCATCTGGCCTGGAGGATGTTGTCCTCAAATTCTTTTTGAAAAATATTTTGGAATTCGAAATTTGCTTTGTGGTTGACTCGGGAAAATATCAGGGTCGTGACAAGGTTTTCGGCAAGCACGGAGGTTAAGGAGAATCCGGCAATTTTGTTCTTTGATGTTGTGCCAAATCCGCTATCATCGGAAAAATCATAATTATCCATCAAGCCCAATATCCTGATGGTGTTTGCCTTATTGACCCTAATATTGAGCTTTGTAAAGGCATGCTCGGTTTCAAATTCACTTTCTTCTCTCTGATTGATTTTCGTCATCAAAGCAGAATGCCCTCTGTTGTAGCTCCCTACCAAACTCCCCACATTTTTTATTGGAATTCCTATATAGCTGTTCAATCCCATGATCGAAAGCCCGATTCCACCCTCTCCCTTAAAAAGATTATCCTTAGCAGAGATGTTCATCACTCCAGAAAGAGCATCTCCAAACTTGGTGTGAAAGCCTGAAGTCGAGACACTGAATCCATCGATAACCTGATTGTCGAAAATACTGAAGTATGACTCATGCAGAGATCCAGTAAGGAAAGGCTGTTCGATTTCGATCCCATCAAAATAATAAGCGACTTCCTTTGGATCTCCTCCACGAATCAGCATATTGGAAGAGTCAGGAAGGGAATTGACTCCCGGAAGTATGTGTGAGGCATAGACTGGATCAGCGGCTGTTCCTGGCAGAGTATAGATGTCCATTTTCTTCAGAGACACTGTTTTTTGGGCTTTTTCCTCAGAAACCATGCTGTCAGCCGTGACCACCACTTCGTGAGGAGGGAGAGGTTCCAATTCGAGCTCTATGAGAATTTTTTCGCCGATTCTGGCTTTGACTTCTTTTTTCTTATACCCGAGCTGGAAGACTTCGAGGATGATCGTGTATTCCATATCAACAGACTGAGGGATGAGCTTGAATGTGCCGTCGTGGTCAGCCGAAGTGCCGATGTCGCTGCCCTTGATGGAAATGTACGCAGGAAGTGGGTCTTTAGTTTCTTTGTCTATGACTTTTCCTTCTATGATTCGAGATTGGGAGAAAAGCAAAGGGGTGCTCAAAATTATAAATATGAAGGGGCTTAAAAGTCTTTTTATCATTTGTTTCAACTGGCCGAATCTTTATAGGTTTGACTGTAGCTTTTTAATTTTTAAGCTTTCGCAATTCATCTTTAGCTAATCCATAATCTGGATTGATTTCGAGGGCTTTCTTGAAGGCCTCCCTTGCTTTTTCTGTTTCTCCTTTTTGGTTGTGGGCCATCCCAAGAAACGTGTAAGCCTCATCTTCTCCCCAGGAAGGTTTTACAGGATCTTTGATCTCTTCTTTCTTGAAGAGCTCGAGGCATTTCTTCAAAGTCTTAATGGCCGCATCCGGTCCTCCCCCAAATTGTTCCGGCGTGAATAGGTCAGAAACTCCTTTGAGGTATTGGACTCTGGGATTGTGGGGTGATTTCTGAAAGGCCTTTCCGAAGTATTGGAAAATCTGATAGCCCAGAGACATGGCTTTTTCCTGGTGAAGAGCGATTTCAAATCCCAATAGAGAGGCATACAGCGCATCAAGCTCACCAAAGTCTGCATCCATATTCATGGCTTTTTCCAGATATATTTGGCTCTCTTTGATGTATGTCTCTGCCTTGGCCATCTCTGCTGAGGCCATATAGTAATTGATGAGCCGGAAATCTGACAGCGCGATGTAGTAAAGAAAGTACAGACTTTCCTGCTTTTCTTTGGCCAGGAGTCCAAGAAATCTGTCTCTCGCTTTTTTCATCACCTCAGGATCCCATGTGTCCACTCCTTGTTTCAAGAGCTCTTTGGCCTCTTTGATTTGCTCCACAACTGAGGGATCGTATTGATGGGATGGAGCATCTCCAGCTGTTTTTGATGTTTTTGCGTTATTCTTTTTTCTGGATGGGGGCTTCTCGGGAGGATTGATCCTCCTGGCGAGATCTTTTCTGTCCAGGATTTGGCCGTTCGTGACGTCAAGCAGATTGCCTCCTGTGAGATAGAGAGAACCTGTTTTTCTTTCAGGATGAACACTGAGAACCATGGGGACGAAAATGAGTGAGAAACAGACACTCATTGACAATAATCCTGCTGAAACACATCTATTCATTTTATTCTCCTTTAGTCCTTGGGTACGCTCCGGATGACTTTTTCGAGGTTATCCAGATATTCTTCAAAAGCCTGACGGCCTTTTTCGGTGAGTTGACACGACGTCTTAGGCTTTTTCCTAACAAATCTTTTCTTGATCTTGATGTATTTCTCCTTTTCCAAAAGGCTGAGGTGGGAGCTGAGATTGCCGTCTGTCAGATTGAGCTTTTCCTTTAAGTAATTGAACTCCGCTTCCTCTGAGGCCACCAAAATAGACATGATGCCTAAACGGGACTTCTGATGGATGACTTTGTTGAGTTTGACGGCTATGTGTTCTTCCATTGTTTATTGATGACGAATCCTGTGATGATCAAGCCCACGCCAAAAAGGGATCCCAAAATGATATCGCTGTATTCGAGAAAGTAAATGGCGCTGAGGGTTGTGCAAACATATCCAATACTCCCCATGTAGAGAATTCCTCTGTAGAACAGGAGTCCGATGATGAGATATCCTGTAGAAACAATGAGTAACATAACGATGGCAATATAATGATTAGAGAGGGAAGGAGTTAGAGCGATAAAGAGAGTGAGCGTATAGCCCAGGAGAATGAGCGGCAACCAGAATCGGAGAAAATATCGCATATATTCATGCTTTGCTCGAACCGGCTGTGCTTTGATATATATCCGGTTAACCAGAAATGAAGCAAAGATGGCGATAATGATCAAGGCCGTCCACCATACACCCATCAGTGCTCCTTGGGGGATAAACAGCCTTTGTCCCGCAACACCGATTAAACAAAATACGCCCCAGATTATGGATATCCACCCTCCTCCATAGCTGCCCATATGCTTTTTGGTCTGGAGGACCAATTCTTTGATGAGCTCGAGATTTTCTAGGGCTTCTTGTCTTTCATTCTCTTCCATTTCTTCCTCTTTTTTAAAAATTGTCTAATTTATTCAAAGTACTTTGAAAAACAAAGTATATAATAAGATTCATCGACTCAATTGTCAAGCATTTTTTTGATTTTTTTAAATCCAAGGAGTAGCGATCTCGGGCTCTGCAGTTTTAATAAAAAATCAGCTCCAGGGGATTTTACCGCCAGCCGAGGATTTTATGGAGCTGAACCGAAAGCTTAACGTTATTCAAACTTTCTTTGAGGGATTGGTTGAGAAGTTTTTTGGATAGGTGAAGGCTCCATTTCCTGTTGGACTGGGGCTGGAGCAGGAGAGGTATTTTTGGGGGGAATTCCTGTCTGAGTTTTTGCAGCACTCCAAGTTCCAATCCCCGTGTCACAACGATTTTGACTTCCTTTGCTTTTTTCCTGTATTCAGGTTGATACAGATATTCTGGAGGTTTAGGAGATATGGTGTACCAATCCACTGCTATCGGACGGTAAAGAGTGGCATTGGTTTCCACCTGAATTCTGAAGCCTTCGTCTTTGAGGCTCCTGACCAGCTCCTCGACCTTCTGCAGAAGGGGCTCCCCTCCTGTAAGGCAGACCCATTTGGCGGGAGATCGATGATGAATTTTTCTGACTTTTTCCATGATTTGGGATACGGACATTTCTCTGCCAGATACCCAGGCATATTTCGTGTCGCAGAAATCACATTTCAAGTTGCAGCCAGAGAGCCGGACAAACAACGTCGGTTCTCCCTGTCGCAGCCCTTCTCCTTGAATAGAGTAAAAGATTTCAGATATCTTCAGAGTATGTCGCTGAGGCATCCTCGGACTCCCAGACCGTAACCGCTTTCACAGGATAATATTTCTTCAGTTCTAGGAAAAAATGGCGCGAAAGGTTTTCGGCAGAAGGATTGAAATCATAAACGTCGTTCAGAAGTGTGTGGTCGGGCAAGACCTCTGTCAGCCTTTTCTTGATTTCTGTAAAGTCAAAGCCGATACCCATGTTATCCAATTCTGTCACTTTGATTTGCACTTCTACAAGGAATGTGTGGCCATGGACTCTTTCACACTTGCCTTTGTATTCTTTCAAGAAATGGGCGGCCTGGAATTTATCCTTAACCCTTAATATCCAACTCATAGTCTGCCTTCCTTCTCGAGCCTTGAAATCAAGGGATCCTTTGTACCAATTTCTTCCCAAGCCTTTTGGCGGATGAGGCAGGAAGAACATTTTCGACAGGGGATTTCCGAGCCTTCGTAGCAGGAGATTGAAAAGGAATAATCAATACCCCAAGAAAGCCCTGTCTTTATGATCTCGGATTTTCGCATATTCAAGAAGGGCACATGGATGCCGATTTTTTCTCCTCCCAATGCTGCTTGAGTCCCTGCGTTGATTGCCTTCTCCATTGCTTCAACAAAAGATTTTCGGGTGTCCGGATAATTCGGCGAGTCGATCACATTGAATCCACAGACAATTGCGGTCATCTCGCTTACTTCAGCCCAGGCGGCAGCGAGCGCAAGGAAAATTCCGTTCCTAAAGGGAACATAGGTGGAGGGAAGCCCTTTTTCGATCTCCTCGTAATGTTTAAACTGGGGAAGAGGAAGAGAAGAGTCGGTAAGGGAAGATCCTCCAATCTGATTGAGATTGACCTCGAGAATTTCGTGGGGAATATTCAGGTCCTCTGTGATTTTTTTAGACAGCTGGATTTCCAGCCTATGGCGTTGCCCATAATCGAAGGAGAGAGCCGAGACGTCATTTTTTTCTTTGAGCGCCCAATACAAGGCTGTTGTGGAATCGATACCACCCGAGAAGAGGACGAGGCTTTTTTCCATTTCGAAGGATCCTGTGGTGATGATAAAAGAAGGGGCTTTTTTTTGCAAGGAGCTTTACTTGGAGTGCTTTTTTTGCCATACTATTTAATTCTTATCAAACCCGTAATTAACCTCATTTATCAGGCAGCGGATGGATAACAAGGAACAGGAACTCAAAGATAGTGCTCCACCAAAGGATGTCTCTGAAACCCTCTTGAGTGAAGGAAAGAGCAGGGATATCACTGTGCGTGATGACCAGTTTGAATTTTCCTTTTTTTTGGATACGGTCCGCCGTTTTCGGGATCGAAAACATCGGTTTCGTTTGATTGACACAGGTCGGTTTAGCTCCATTGAACTTGAATGGCTCGCCGCAGCCGGGGCTGATCTCTACACTTCAGATGATGCGCGATCAAACGCGCAGGAATTGGAGTTGATCAATGCTTCCTCGAAGAAAGGAAACGCGTTGGTCGCCTTTTTTTTCAACGGAGACTTAGGTGTGGGGGAACAAGGAAAATCTATCTCTTTGAGTGAGCTGATGAATCTGGGAAGAAGTGGCGTGTATGTTCATGTTTCCAACAAGAAAGCTAAAAGGGATCTCTCTGTGCTCACCCAATTGGCTGACAACTGCAGAAAAGGTGGGAGCTGGCTCGTTTATTACCATCATGGGGCGTTGGAGATGCAAGTTGTGGGTTTAGCTCAAAACGGCGCTTGGATTCATATCTCTGATCTGAGTCTTGCTGATATCGAGAGCCCGTCACTCGCTAAAGACATCGTCCAGTCAGCATGTTCCTCAGGAGGAAATCTGGTCCTCCACTGGGAAAAAGGAGTTCCCTTTTTTCTTCTGAATGATATTGTGAAAGCTGGAGCTGTTGTGCTTTTCGAATCCGTCCTGTTCGATTTTAAATCTCCATTTAGGGTTTTCAAGGAGAAAGCTGGAGGAAGAAAGCTCGATCATAGAGCCTATTATCTTTATCCGAATGTTTTGCCCTAGAATAGGGGAGAGTTTTTGAAATGGAAAAGGAAACAGCCAGTAAAGACGCCTTTCGTGCCCTCCAGAAGATTAAAGAAGCCGAAGATAAAGCACGAGAGATCATACGGCAGGCAAGAGAAAAGACGTCTTCGGAAATTATTCAGCAAGCTCATCGGGAAGCGGCTCAGATGAGGGAAAAATTCATGAAGGAGGCAAGGGAGAACGCCGAGAGAAGGAAAAAAGAGCTGATTGAGAAAGCGAAAAAAGAGATGGAGCTGATCAGGAAGAAATCCGAGGAAGAAGAATCTTTGCTTCGTGAGAAGGCCCAATCTGTGATGTCTGAGGCGGTGGAAAGGGCAAGAGACGAGCTGAAAGAATTCCTGCAAAAGGAGGCGCTCTGATCCATGGCTATTGCTGAAATCCAGAAAGTTCAGATCCTTGCCCATTCGGGCCTGAAACAAGAGTTTCTCTCTTCTCTTCAAGAGGAAGGAATTCTTCAGATAGAAAAGGTTGATTCTGCGAATTTAGGTCTGAACATCCCTTCAACAGAACTCTCCCATCTGGACCACCTGCTTCATCGTTTGGCCCATGCTGTGGAATACCTTTCCCAGTGGGAGGAGAGGGGCTTTGCAAAAAAGTTGGTTTCACAGAAGCCTCAAATTCCTAGGAAGGAAAGAGAAAAGGTCTTGAAAAGGGACTATGCCAAGCTTCTTGAGAAGATAGAAAATCTCGAGAGGAAGAAGAACGATACACTTTCTCACATACGGTTTCTAGAAAAGGAAGAACAATTTTTGTCCCCCCTCATGTGTCTGGATTTGCCCATCAAATGGGTTTCGGCCACAGAATCGACGGAAGTGGTTCTGGGTTCCATGCCCCTATCCTCGTTCAACGATTTGGCGTCAAAAAAGGAAGAGGCCCTGTGGATTCATGTCCTATCTCAAGGGAAGAGGACAGTGTATCTCCTCATGGTCTATCTCAAGGATGAAAGAGAGCATTTCGAGCAGCTTTTCAAGCAGCTCAGTTTTTATCCTCTCTATTTCACCGAGCCAATGTTAGAAAGAGCCGCTCCGCACGATACAGTCAAAGATTTGGCGGAAAAAATGAGGGAGGAAAAAACTGTCTACGAGAATAGGCTGGAAGCTCTAGAAAAAGAGGGACAAGAGGTGGCAGCAAACAAAGAACAATTGATGCGCATTTATGATGTCCTGTTCAATGAGAGGGCGAGATTCCTTTCCTCTCAATATATCGGAGAAACAGACCGGGCGTTTTTTTTCGAGGGCTGGATAAAAACCCAGGATATCCCCAGACTAGAGGACAAGCTCCGACCTTATTCTGAACTCATCCAGTGCTTTTTCCGACCGCCTCTGAAAGATGAGGATCCCCCTATTGTACTGGAGAATCCGAGAGTAGGAAAACCCTTCGAGTTGATAACCAAACTTTATGGTCTTCCTCAGCGAGGCACCCTTGATCCGACGCTTGCTCTGGCTCCCTTCTTTTTTCTGTTCGTCGGTCTGACCGTAAGCGAGGCTGGGTATGGATTGCTGGTTGCAGTGTTGAGTTTTTTATACCTTCGATTCGCCAAGCCCAAGGGAGGATTGAAACAGTTCCTGACTCTTCTGTCAATTCTGGGTGTGGCCACGGTCATACTCGGGACCTTGGTGGGAGGATGGTTTGGATTTCCCATAAGGCAGCTCATGGTGCTGGACCCTCTCAAGGATCCTGTATCCTTTCTCATTTTGTCTCTCGGCCTCGGCTTTATACAGGTCTGGTTCGGGACTTTTCTGAACATGATTTCCGCAATCCAGAACAGAAATTATCTCCAGGCCATCTTTGTCCAAGGAGGATGGCTCGTCCTTCTGCCCTCTTTTGTTGTGTACGCATTGACCAAGCATTCTGTATGGGGCATTCTGACTCTGGCTGGTGCAGCCGGTATCGTGTTTTTTGCTTCTCCAAGTCGCAATCCCTTATCCCGTTTTTTCGGCGGACTCTACAGCTTGTATGACATCTCCCGATATTTGGCTGACGTGCTCTCCTATTCCCGACTCTTGGCACTGGGATTGGCTACCAGTGTTATTGCAATGGTTGTGAATACGCTTTGTCAGACAGCCCTCGGCATTCCCTGGTTGGGATGGCTCATTGCTGCTTTGATTTTTGTGGGCGGACATTTGTTTAACCTTGGGATAAGCTTTCTTGGCGGTTTTGTCCATTCTATGCGGCTTCAGTTTGTGGAATTTTTCAGCAAATTTTTCCAATCTGGAGGCAGACCATTCAAACCTTTTGAATTGGAAAGCAAGTATGTAGAGTTTACATAAAGGAGGTGGATGATATGGCTCTTGGCTTAACATTGGCTATATTGGGAGGAGCCCTTGCAGTGATACTCGGTGGAATAGGTTCGGCCATTGGTGTGGGGCTCGCTGGCCAAGCCTCGAGTGGAGTGATGAGTGAGGATCCGGAAAAATTTGGGAGCCTTCTCCTGCTGGTTGCTCTTCCAGGTACACAAGGGATATACGGATTCTTGAGTTCTTTTTTGGTCATTCTCAAATTGGGTTTAACAGGAGGAGAATTGGCTGCTCCTACAGTTTTTCAAGGGTGGCAAATCATGATCGCTTGTTTGCCCGTGGCCTTCACCGGTCTCGTCTCTGGGATTCATCAGGGTAAAGTTTGTGCTTCGGGTGTGTATATGGTGGCCAAACAGCCCAAGGATCTGATGAAGCCTGTGATCATGGCCGCTTTGGTGGAGACATATGCGGTCTTGGGATTGCTGATAACCATTCTGCTTCTCAACGGAATTTCTTTGTAAGGAGAGTCATGAACGAGAGCAAAGACTATGAGCTTAGAAAAAATTATTGAAAGGATCTTGGCAGAAGCCCGAGACGAGGCCGATCGCATTATCCAGGAAAGCCGTCTCAAGGCTGACAAGATTAAAGAACAAGCGCGCATAGAAAGCCAAGATCTTGCTGAAGCACTCCTTGATGAGGTTGACCGGCAGGGAAAACTCGAAGCCAGCCGTCTGATCACTCAGGCTCGCTTGGAGAAAAGAATCAAGATACTCTCCTGTAAAAAAGAGTTGATCGAGGAAGTGCTGGAGAGAGCCTTCCAGAAGGAAAATCTTGCTGGAAAGGGAGTCAAGCAGAAGATCATCATGAAGGATGGAGAAAAAGAAGTCTTGTTTGATAAAGAGAAACTGAAGCAGGAGCTTCGTCCAAGGCTGGAGAAGGACATCGCAGAGGTGTTGAAATTATGAAGAAACCTTCCCGGCTGGATTATGCTTATGCTGTGGGTCGTGTGCGGACTTTGGAAAATAGACTCGTTTCCAAGCCCGCATTCAGAGAAGCGGCAGAGGAGAAGGATTTATCCGGTGCCCTCAAAGTGATTTTCGATGCTGGATATTTTTTTGAGGAGTCAATCGAGATCAAAGGTTCATCCCAACTGGATGCGTTTTTGGAGAGGGAAGGCCAGAGATTGTACAAGTTGTTGTCAGAATTGTTACTCGAGACCGAGATTTTACAAATCCTGAAGGGAGAGAGCAATCTTGAAAATATGCTCCATTTGTCCCAAAGTCTGAACTATCCTTTTATCACAGATTATATCCGACACAGGATTGACCTAGGCAATTTAAAAATATTTTGTCGCATCAAATACCTCGGCTTACCCGCCCAAAGGCTTTCATCTTTTTTGTTAAAGGGAGGATTTTTAGATCTGGATATTCTGATCCGGGGTTTTGAGCTGACCTTTTCCGAGCTCGAGGAAATCTTGTATGCTTCGGCCTACCAGCAGGTTTGGGCAAGTGCAACCGATGCTCTGGGAGAGAAAGAAACGTTCGTCGATTTAGAAAGAACGTTTGAAGATTTCTTGATGTTCTACCTCAGAAAGGCCAAATATATCGTTTTTGGGCCGGAACCCGTGTTCGGCTACGGCCTGGGTAAAATGAGAGAGCTGCAGCTGGTGAGACTTCTCGGGATTGGGAAGATCAACCATGTCCCTCCTGAGGTTCTGAAGGAAAGGATAAGCGAGACTTATGTCTGACAGGATTGAACGGGTGGCTGTAATCGGGGATCAGGACCTGGTGTATCCTTTGAGAACGCTGGGAATCCAAATCTATACGCCTGGTCATTTGGAAGAGGCAAGGAAAATCTTGGAAGAATTGGAGCAGGAAGATATCGTCCTTTGTTTTTTGCATCAAAGCTACTTCGAGCCTTTACAGGAAGAAAGAGAGGCTTTGGGTAAGAAATTTACTCCAGTGGTTGTGGGATTTTCTGATTACAGAAAAATCACA
>Ga0209636_10002203_pt1 | contig 19832 bp, 14 predicted proteins | sample DeeMarSWOR152_54_FD_187464 | JGI IMG/M metagenome (GOLD analysis project Ga0209636, IMG submission 187464) | Marine sediment microbial communities from White Oak River estuary, North Carolina - WOR-1-52-54 (SPAdes) (version 2) | ecosystem: Environmental > Aquatic > Marine > Intertidal zone >... | reverse complement strand
TGCGAAAAGTATTATTATTATTATTGTTTTGGCTCTCATCTTTTTTCTCCTTAAATAAAAGCTGTCCAACTTCGGTGATATCCGAACCAAATTGTCAACAACCACTCTCATGAGGAAATTATAATTATTACATGCCTTGAGTCAATATAAAGATATTGCTTGATTTTTATAGTAATTTGAGTAGGATATAATAATCCTGTGACTTTTCCAACAACGTATCTTCTTTATGTATACTTAAGAAAATCAAGATGCATAAAAATTGGCAAATCAGGGAGGTTTTATTTTAAGAAGGGTCATTATGTTTATGTGGGTTCGGCAAAGAGAAATATCATGAAAAGAATTGAAAGGCACCTCAGAAAGAAAAAGAGGAAATTCTGGCATATCGATTATCTCTTACAGTACGCAGAGGTAAGGAGCGTCTGGGTCGGTGATCTCTCGGAAGAAAAGATTGCAGCGATGCTATCGCAGAAAATGGAAATTCCTGTTTTGGGGTTTGGCGCATCAGATAAAAAGAGCAAAGCCCACCTGTTCTATTATAAGGGGGTGCGGTAGTCCTATTTTTCCATAATAGATATCGGAGATTGCTTCGCTGGCGCTCGCAATGACACTGTGGGATGAGATTGCTCTCTCGATATCTCTCATCTCGATTGATTCGATACAGGCGAGAAAGGTTCGCTGGCGCTCGCAATGACATTGTGGGATGACATTGCCACGCTCCGATAAATTGGGCTCGCAATATCAATGGTAACATGTTTTGTTTATTGACAGAAATCAAAAAAGGATTATGATAGTGCTCGTGTCAGTATTACTATTCCTTGTCGTCCTTGAACCGAAAGATTCTATTTTCTTAAATAGGGAATTTCAAAGTATCGAAATCTATGATCGCCATATCTATTGTGCCCCATTCACCGGTAAGAGCATATTCAGACTCGATGATTCCTATAACTTAATACCACAAACATTCACCGATGATCAGAGTTATCCTATTTATGATTTTCATATTACACCTTTTGCATTCTATATCAATAACGGTAAAGCAATAGACAAGTTTTATATCGCATCTGCAAAAAAGGAGACTGTATTTTCATCGGACGATATATCATCTTTTGTTGTTACTCCTTCGGAAGAAGTTATTTTTTTTGAACGTCAGAAGCGTATGCTCGTCTTTCTCGATTTTACCAATCAAGTAAGATTAACCATAGATGATGTAAATGTCAAAGATTTCTGTCTTGCTGACAACATAATATATATGCTGACAAGGAACAATTTGCTTTTTTGTGATGAATATGGTAACATATATAGTCAAAAAACAATACCCTACAGAGCAGATAGAATCTATGCTGATAGCACGCTCATACTACTTTTCTCTCCTGACGAAAGATTTGTTATTACCGTAAATTCGGATTGGGAGAAAATCGAACTTTTGCATGGCGTCCGTGATATTACAGGCAATGAAGAATTTATTGTAATGCTCAGTGACAATGGCACTACTCTATATTTTTATAATAAGTCAGCCTTCTGAAGGTGACACGTCATTATTCACACTGGATTCAGTATATTATAAGTATCAGGCCATATACAGTGATACAACATCCTTTGATTCATTATTTGTGGCTGCCCCTCTAGACACGCTCAAGCGTGAGCAGGAAGGATTGAGGATTAGTGGCACAAAGGATTTTTCATATGATATAGACCAAGGATTTGATCAAGGATTAAAAGTTGACCTCTATGGAGAAATAGAAGGTGTAAAGGTCGAAGGCAATCTATCAGACAAGGCTACTCCTTCTTCGACTATCAAAATTTCGGATGTCGACAAGATGAGCCTGAAGGTTACCACAAAAAATTTCTACGGCGGCGTGGGAAATCTTACCCTAGACTTACCTTTCGGTATCCAGGATGAAATCCAGGGAGGCAGAATAGGAGTACAAGCTCAAGACAGACAACAGGTCTTTGGTGTATCCTACGCAATAAATAGAGGCACCTTTAAGCGCATGAGATTTCAGGGCGAAGAAGGTAAGCAGAGCCCGTACTTACTTGAAGGAAGTGCAATTGCCGGCAGTGAACGGATATATAGAGCAGAGGGAATAGCGCCATCAGTATTGCTGAAGAGAGATGAAGACTATACTATTGATTATGAAAGGGGTATCATTTCCTTTACCAATAATATAATAATCACAAATCGTTCACGCATCGAAGTTGAATATCAGCAAGCAATCGATGATTATCCCAACATCTATATGGAGAGCGACGGCAGAATGAAAGCAGACGAGTTCGAATTCACTGGTGTATATAGGCGCAAGTATGATGAAAAAGAAGACCCCCTCACCTTTATCTTGAGTCAAGCTGAGATAGAGAGCTTGAAGACTGCCGGTGATAGCTTAGTCGTGTTACATACCTATGCAGACACATCATCAGAGGGGGCCTATGTAATCGAGAATGACCATTTTGTCTATGTCGGTGAAGGAAATGGTGATTACAACGTCACATTCTTCTACGTAGGTGAGAACAAGGGTGAATATATCTATGATCCTGTAATCAAGGCATTTTCCTATCAAGGACCAGGGCTCGGCAATTATTCGCCGACAAAATTCACGCCGTTGCCTGAGAAGGATGAATTTTATGGTATTGGAATGAATGCGTTTGAAACTTTCGGAGTCAGTATCTATGGTTCTCGATATGATAAGAACACCTTCTCAGCGCTTGATGATGACGATAATGCAGGTCTTGGATATCAAGCCCATTTAGATAAAACACTCGGTATCTTTACCGTCGCTGGTGAATATATTTTTTATAATGATAGACTGAATATGCCCCAGGGCAAGGAGCACGTTGATTATCAATATTATTGGAATACAGAAGAACCTCTTGAAAAAATGGGTAGTATTGCCTTAGCTTGCATTCCGAGATCCTTTTTCGACATAGATTTGAGCTACGCCATTTTGAATCGCACGCATAAGAGGAAGTCAGTCGTTGTCAGACCATTCTTCTTTCATTTTGGATATGAAGGAGTCGATAGTGTCGACAGATACGTCGCTGGTATACGAAAAGAATGGGGAAGGTTTTTCATCAAGACACGATATGAAAATTCTGAAAAATCACATTTGTTGGATTATGATTTCAAATATTCGGTAGCCAAACACGTCACCCTAGGTTTTTCAGGAAGCTACGATAAAGATACTGCAGACAGAGGCATTACTACAGTCTTGGGTGTGACCACACTTCCTGTATCATTGGTTTTAGGACGCAGGTTATTTAACGACACGACATTTCTGTTCGGAAATGCGAAATTAAATATTAGGTACAAAGGAGTATCATTTATCGGTGACCTTCAGCAGAGTCAGCATTACTCCCAAAAGAGAGATGAAACCTATATCGAAGTTGAAGAGGGAAAAGGTAATTATGTGTATGATCCAATCACCGGTACCTACATTGAAAAAGAAGGGGGCAACTACATAAGGAGAACGTTTCTACTTCAAGAATTTGAACGCGTTGTCAGTAGAATGATTAACGTAGATGTTGGATACACAGAATCAATCTTCGACTTAGGTGCTAGGTTGTATCATATAGACGAGAAGGATTTTAAAAGTAGCATAGGTGATTTTATGTTTTCCGTCGGCAATAATATCTATGACATTGAATTGAGCTTCAGCCAAGACATAGTAGAAGATGCACGCTACGCATTATATAAATCACTGAGCCAGGAGCGCCTCTATACGGTCAGACCTTCATACAAAGGATTATTGATCCGTGCGGAGATTGAAACAAGTCTTGAAAAATATAATGAGCTCGTAAGAGAAAAAAAGAATTCTTATGGAGGTGAGATAGCCTACCGCCTCATAGCAAGACCCCTCGTACGTCCTCTGGCAGGATATTCATACAGCACAATATTCTCGAATTTTTTTGAAGGTCTAGATATTCGTCTTCACACGCCAAGGGTAAGTTTACTCATTGGTATTCCAATAAAAGCGAAGGGAAGGATAGAATTCATTGGAGACTTACTTTACAGAATCTACAATATCGATAATATACCTTATTTTTTCACAGCAACAGAACCATCAGGATTATCCAAACTACTTTCTGCAACAACAAGCATTGGTGTCGGAAAAAACACAGTCTTCAGCCTCGTATACAATCTCGAATCACCCCCTGACGGGAAGATCAACCAGAATCTAAGATTTCAAACAAAGATACGATTCTAATGAAAGATCAACAAAGAAGATTTTACGAATGCGTTGGCCAACTCTATCCTGAAGATGAAATTGTCTATTCTATGTTAAGCGGCATCTTAAGAAAAAAGTGGGTTACAGCTAAGATGCAGACGATGCACCGAGGTAATTTACTTGACTGTGGTTGTAATGTTGGCCGATTATCGTCTCGATGGAAAAGGGGTACGGTATACGGAATTGACATTGCATTTTCAGTGTTACGCAGAGGTAAAGGGCTTTATCAAAATATTCATTTTATCCAGGGTGACCTTCGCACAATCAGCTTCATCAGACCAAATTCAATTGATAATGCAATCGCCATTGAAGTTCTGGAACATCTTGACAAACCGTCTGATTTTCTCAATGGGCTTTACGCAATAGTGAAGCATGGCGGACTCGTACTAATCACGGTGCCATGCTACACCTATTCACGTCCACTAAATATTTCATTAGGTATCATGAAGAGTTTTGGTGTGCATAAAGGAACTGATGGTCAACTGTATCTTCATACAGCATACAAACCTGACGAGCTGGTCCATATGTTAACACAGTGTGGTTTCAAGATAGTTGAGAAGGGATACTTTGAATTTGAACTAAGAGGTTGGCTCAAGCCATTATCCATTGTAGTAAGTATTTTCGAACTGCTGAGTGAAAGATTTTTTCCATGCTCAAAACTAAATTTTATGTTTGCCCAATTTGTTGAGACCATCAAGATCAATCTCTTTTATATTTTTGAAACATTTTCCTTTTCGAAATTGCTCAAGAGGATTTTTAAAGAAGGAAAAAGATCATACGTAATGGCTCAGAAATGAAATTACATGAATTCAATTATACTCTACCGAAGGAATTGATTGCTCAATATCCACTTGAAGATCGCGGTACGGCAAAATTACTAGTCCTCGAGAGGAAGACAGGTCAGATATCACACTCTCTGTTTCATAAAATAAGTGAATTTTTCAGAAAGGGCGACATCCTTGTGATCAATAATACAAAAGTATTTAAAGCGCGACTCAAGGGAAAAAAGGAGACTGGTGGAAGTGTTGAAATGCTGCTCATTAGGGAAATCCGAGATAATACGTGGGAGGCAATGATTTCTCATGCCAAGAGAACAAAAGAAGAAACAAAAATCTACATAGACAAGGATATTTACGCTACAGTCATAGAAAAGCGGGGCACGCGCTGTTATCTACATTTCAATGTACCCATTGATGACATAATAGAAAAATATGGCGCTGTGCCTCTTCCTCATTATATAAAACGTGATGCCGTTGAAAAAGACGAAGAATATTATCAGGCTGTATTCGCAAAGAGACAGGGTTCTATCGCAGCACCTACTGCGGGTTTGCATTTCACACAGGAGATATTACATTCAATAAAGAAACAGGGAGTAGATATTTGCGAAATCACCTTACATATTGGTCCTGGTACATTTAGACCAATCAGGGTCGACAATATCCAAGAGCACACCATGGAGGCAGAATACTTTGAAATATCAGAACAGGCAATGAAAATGATGTCTGAGGCAAGGAGGATAGTGGGTGTAGGGACATCTGTCTGTCGCGCGCTGGAAACATATGCACAAAATGGGACTACAGGCGGACTCGCCGATCTGTTTATCTATCCAGGATATAGATTTAAGATCATCGGCTGTTTAATAACCAATTTTCATCTTCCCTGCTCCACTCCCTTGCTCCTTGTTTCGGCTTTTGCCGGAAAGGATTTAATATTCAAAGCATACAGTGAAGCGATTCAGAGAAAGTACCGATTCTTGTCCTATGGCGATGCAATGCTCATCCTGTGACAGATAACCGATATGGGATATGAGATGGCAGATATCAAAAAAGAGGAATTAGTCATTTTGCCAATTGGCAAAATGACTAATTTGCTACTAATGGTGCCTTTTAACATGAGGGGGTTGTAAGATTAAAATGTATATGAAAGGGAGATCTTGCGGTTTTGGGTTTCAAATTCAAAAATATCTTCGTCTATACCTATATCGAACGCAAAACCTTTAAAATGCACTCCTCCACCAAAGGTAAAACCGTCGCGTGCGCCCTCTGAATCATAAAAGTAGCCGCCGCGCAGGCAAAGCAACCTGTAAATAGTCACTTCGAGCCCTATCCCCTTCCATGCCTCGTCATATTCATATTTCACTTGCTCCCAGAACGTCTTTTCTTCATCTGCAAACATACCAATAAGAACCTTGGTTAACTCAGCTGAAATTATGACATCCACATATTTTTTGTTTACCGGTATGTATGCTATACCAGGGCGGAACAGCCAGGGTAACGGATCACTTGCCCCACTTTGCGTATATTTAATGTCAGGTCCTATATTATCCAACACTGAGCCGATAAAAAGGTTAGGCAGGATTTTATATAGAAGATTGAAGTCAAAAGCCCATGAAGAACCAGTACCACCCCGATCAAAACCAATGTCTGACAAATAAGGTGCATCCCACACCCATTCCGAAACATCCTGTGTATGTATGAATTTCCATCCTATACCGAGTGATATTTTTTTAATTACTCTCCGTGAATAGTTCAATCTGACAGCAAGGCGCCACGGAATGCGGTCTCCGATATAATTGCCCCATACATCAACCAGATGGTATGTTCCGAGCGTGAAGTAGGTAACATCGACACCCCATGCTGACTTCATAAGTGGATATGCAGCTCCAAGATAGAAATAGCGCATATCAGGATGAAGACCAGTAAGATAGGTAAAGTACGATGCAGTAATACTTGGTGATTCTAAAAAAGCTAGTCCTGCTGCATTGTAGTAGTTTGCCGATGCATCATCAGCTATCGCAGCAAACGCATATGCCATTCCTGTTGCCCGTGCGGTCGGTGGAATCAACAGAAATGTCGCGCCAGGTCTCTGAGCAGCAAAGCAAATGCAGATACAACCTAAGAGCAAAATGTTGATTATGCGCTTCATAAAAAATGATAACCCGAGTGATAACATTGTCAAGAACTTTGCACTAATTTGTCTATGGAGCTTGCGAAGGTGATCAAAGACCTCTCTTAACTCTTACCTCCATTTATACCCTTCACCGCATCAACTCGCAACAGTTGACAAATTTCGATTTTTGGCTATAATTTAAATCTATGATGATAAAAGTAATAAGGGAGGAAAATGCCGACGATTAACCAATTAATCAGAAAGGGAAGAAAGAAGGTGACGTCAAAGAGCAAGGCTCCAGCGCTGGAGCGAAACCCTCAGCGTCGTGGCGTCTGCACAAGAGTGTATACGACGACACCTAAGAAACCTAACTCTGCTTTACGTAAGGTATGTAAGGTACGATTAACCAATGGCTACGAAGTGACTGCATATATACCGGGAGAGGGCCATAATCTACAAGAACATTCCATAGTGCTTGTCCGCGGCGGTAGGGTCAAAGACCTTCCTGGTGTCCGATACCATGTGGTGCGTGGCAAGTATGATACAGCTGGCGTAGACGGAAGAAAGAAGAGTCGTTCTCTTTATGGTGTAAAGAGGCCAAAAGAAGCGGCTGCAACTTCATAGAGGAGGTCCAGTGGGAAGAAGAAGAAGAGCACAGGTAAGAAAAATCCAACCAGATCCTAAATTCAATAGCATTGTGGTGACTAAATTCGTTAACAATCTCGTTTGGGACGGAAAAAAGAGTAAAGCACAGAAAATCTTCTATGCAGCGTTGAGCCACATTGAAAAGCTCACAAAGGAAGATGGTCTTACTGTCTTCGAAAGAGCACTCAATAATGTGAAACCCGTACTCCAGGTCAGACCCAGAAGGGTTGGCGGCGCAACCTACCAGATACCTATGGAGGTCAAACCGAACCGTAAAGAGAGTCTGGCCATTAAGTGGCTTATTAAAGCAGCGCGGGGTCGTTCTGAGTACCGTATGGAGGATAGGCTTGCACAAGAAATAATCGCAGCAAGTCGGAATGAGGGTGGAGCAATAAAGAAACGAGAAGAAGTCCACAAAATGGCTGAGGCAAACAAGGCATTTGCGCATTTCCGCTGGTAATATTTTGGATACAAAACTCAAAAAAGCATCCCGTACGGTCATCAGAGACTGTCTTGGTATCAAAAAACATGAAAAGGTTATTATCGTGACTGATGCACCGTGTCGTGATATTGGCTATGTATTATGGAATGCTGCGAAAGAGATTACTGACCCGATCATAATCGAGATTGCACCGCGAAAAATTCATGGTGAAGAACCTCCGCTCTTGGTTGCTGAGATACTCAAGCACTGTGATGTATTTATCATACCAACGACTCACTCACTCACCCATACCCGTGCTCGTATGGATGCACTAAAGAACGGTGCAAGAGGTGCCACTCTGCCTGGAATTACACCTGAGATAATGGCGCGCTCATTGGATGCTGATTATCGTAAAATTGCTAAGGTCACGAGGCGTGTAACTGAGCTGCTCTCAAAAGCAAAGAAGGCTGTTGTGAAAACAGACAGAGGCACTGAATTGGTATTGGATATATCAGGGAGAAACGGGTATATTGATACAGGTATTATCAAGCGCCCTCGAGAATTCTCCAATCTGCCGGGTGGAGAGGCATATATTGCACCTCTTGAAAATAGAAGCAATGGAACTATTGTTATCGATGGCTCTTTTGCACCGATTGGCGGTTTGAAGAGGGAGGTCCATGTGACCGTAGAGAACGGTCAGATGGTCGAGCTTACCGGTAGCAAAAAGCTGACTCAGATTTTTAGTAGATATAGTAAGAAAGAAAAAACACTCTGCGAGTTTGGCATCGGAACAAACTACAAGGCGAAAATTACGGGTAATGTGCTCGAGGATGAAAAGGTTCTCGGAAGTATCCACATTGCTTTTGGTAATAATCTTGCTTTCGGCGGCAAAAATAGGGCGCGCATTCATCTTGATGGTGTTGTCGAAAAACCAAGCGTATGGATTGATGAAAGACTAATAATAAAAAAAGGAAAGTTTTTACTCTAATTATACTTTCGCTTGAATGTTCTCTTAATCATTCTTTCAGTCCTTAATACCCCAATCACAAAAATCGATTTTGTCGGTAATGTATCTATCCCGGACAAAGTTTTGGCTCAAGAAATTTTATCTGAAAAGGGAGATGAATACAACGATGTTAATATCAATTTCGATATTGAAAAAATAATAAGTTTTTATGAAACACAAGGTTTTTTCGAAACAGAGGTGACGCCTCGAATTGAATCTTCTGAGCATGGTGCAGCAATTACTTTCACAATAGCTGAAGGGCCGAGGCCTCAGATAGCGGAGATTGTCATTAATGGTGCAGAAAAAAACAAAATAAAGCATCTCCTTGAAATTAAGACCAATGATTTTTTCATCAAAGACAAAATACTGAAGTCAAAAGCCAATATTGAAGACCACTACAAAGACCGTGGCTACCCTTATGTTGACGTACGCTCATCGGTAATGGCGGATTCTGGAATATTAAATTTTGATATTGAAAAAGGAGAAGTACATTACGTGAGGAACATTGAAGTAAAAGGACTCACCGTCTGTAATCCTGATGTTGTGCGCCGAGAAATCGAGTTCAAAAAAGGCGACCTCTTCAGTAAATCGAAACTCCTCTTTAGCCAAAGAAATATATATGCACTTGGTTTCTTCAGTACAATGAGTGTCTCGCTGTCAAAGCAAGAACCTGACAGTGTTGATGTAATCGTTGATGTGCGAGAATTAAAATCGCGCATACTAAATTTGGGGGCCGGTCTATCTATTCCCTTGAGTTTCTTGATATCATTTGGAATTGAAGAATTGAATATTTTTAATCTCGGACACCGTCTTCAGGTTCGTCCTTCCTTCAAAATCAACATAGAACGTGAATGGGAGGGTAAGTTAGAAGGAAGATACACAATTCCTCATATTACTCCTCTCAGAATCTCCATCTCTATTCTACCATTCTTATGGTTTGAGGAAACACAGGAATTCACCCGTCAAACAAGAGGTAATGAATTTAGGGTGTCAAAGTTATACACCGAAAATATCCAATTTGGTATTGCCCATCAGTATAAATATGTCGATTTTCGTCAGAAAATTGAACTGCCTGACACCATTAAAGGAGTAACAAATAGTATCAAGCTTCAGCTTATGATGGATTACCGCGATGAGTTCTTCAACCCAAAAAGAGGAGTATACCTCCTCCCACTCGTTGAATACGCAGGTGGAATCTTCGGCGGAGATAATCATTTTATTCGTCTCGAAACAGATAATAGATTATTCCTTCCACTCCTCAACAACACCATAGCACAGAGAGTGAAAGTTGGTGTGATAATACCAACGGACGGTGTCGCAACCTACGAAAAATACTCTTTAGGCGGACAGTACTCTCTCAGGGGGTATCCTGAGCGATCAATCGGACCTGACTCTTTTGGTGATGAAAGATACGGCAATATAATCGCCAATTATAACCTCGAATTCAGAATCGCTCTTCCAAAATATTTCGGGATTGTAGGATTCTTTGATGCTGGGTATATAGATAATAAAATCGATATAACCGACACAGATTTTTTGAAGACAACTGCAGGATTTGGATTGCGGTACTACACACCGATTGGACCGATACGCGGTGACATTGGATTTCCTCTGACAGAAAAGGGGCGGGAGATATACCTTGGTATTTACCATATCTTTTAATCTATGAAGAAATATGTCGTTCTTATTATATTTCTACTGATTCTTATCATAGGCTACGTTGTTATCAGAACAGTAGATTTCAGTGCAATCACAATGAGTATTCTTGAACGGACTGCCAATATCGAAATTGAGTACGAAGCGATTCAGGGAAACATCTTTCGTGGATATAGAATTGAAAACTACAATGTAAAAATATCTGAAACTGATAGCATCTATGGCAAAATCGCTGACATCGCTTATCGATTCAAACCATTGTCTTTTAAACTGCCGAATCTTTTTGAAATAAACCTCATTCAACCAACAGTTCACATTAGAGAAAGAACAGGTGAAGAAGAAGGAAGAAAGTTTACCCTACCGCATTTCAATCTAGGTCTGAGAATAAATATTAAGAATGGTACAGTAATCTATGAAAACGAAAAAGCATATACAGTCGAGTCGATATCAGGACTTATTTTCATTGACCTCATTGGGTCTAAGGTCTCATTATACACTATGAACCTCTCAATGGCATCACAGGAATATCCCATTTCTATAACAAATGCAACCCTTGATCTCAGAATGGATAACAAAGAGATCGAGGCGCGTTCATTCAAAATAAAAGGGAATGGTATATCACTCATTGGTGCAGGCACATATTCGTTTGAGAAAAATAAAGCCAGCTTAAAATTGAGAAAGGCAGAGGTAGATCTACAGACGTTGAAATTACATCAGGGAATAGTGATTTTTGCTGGAGAGATAGAGTATAGCAACAACAGACTTTTACCAAAAATCAAAGGTACGGCGAAAGGATTAGAGCCGATGGAACGATTCAATTTCGAAACCAATGTCTTTGCTGAAACAATATGGATAAATGTATTCGATGGTGAATTACTTGGCGGCTCCGTCTTTGCACAGATTAAATTTATTGATTTTGATGACTGGGGATTTGAGGCAAACTTCAACGATGTAGATATTAGGAGTATGATAAAGACAGAATCGCCTGTGGTCATCAGTGGATTTATGGGCTATAAAAGAAATGATTTTATAGGACGTATAAAATTATCAGCCGCGTATGGATTGTATATTGATTCTCTCCTCATGTTCGGCTCGGTCCAGAAATCTCAAATATATTTAGACTCGCTCATCGGGTTTGCTCCTGAGAAATCGCTAAGAGTCAATGGCCTACTCTATCCTACCTATAGTCTCACTATGGATTTTAACGAATTCGATGTGAGGAGATTCGCAGCGTATTTTCCGTTAGCAGGGGAACTCACGGGCACATGTAAGGTACAGGGAGATTATGAGAATCTGCTGGGTACCTTGTTTACGAGCGATATGATGGTGAGCGACTTCAAGATAGCTGATGTCCATGTAAGGCAACTTCACATCGAGAGCAAAGACTACCGTATGTCTGATAACTCCGGTTATTTAAATCTTACACTGCAAAATTGCGTATACAAAAATCGTACACTAGAAAAGATTAGACTCGATTTCCAAGACCGTGAAGCTTCAATTAACGCGATCGATGGAAGCGATACGCTTCTCATTTCTGGAGTCTTCAAAGATAATTGGCAAGGTACGATCTCTCATTTGCATCTACGATATAATGATGCAGAGATAAAGAATCTATCGCCAATCACATTCGACCTCTTGGATAGGAAATTAGATGCCATTGAACTCTCATGTATTGGGGGAACGTTAAAGGGAACTTTTACCCCAATGAATCTACAGTTCTCTGACGGAGATTTGAGCAAACTCGGTAGGTTGCTGAATATAAAGGACAGCCTTAGTGGTGGACTTGACTTTTTTATACAATCAAACAGATTCTCTCTCGATGCTCAAGAAATCGATTTTATGGGCCTCAAACACGGTTCACTCAGGATAGATGGAGCCTATGCCGACAATGCTATCATGGTGGAATCGCTCACTGTGTCCGATGAGAAAAACCAAAATATTCGTGTACACGGTTTCCTTTCACTGGAAAATTCCAATCTGAATGTGAAATTCGATAATGTAGAGGCATGGATATTGCCGTTTTTGAATAATTTCTTGAGCAGACCCAAAGGTATTCTGAGCGGTGACATTACGTTTAGAGGAAACCTAGAAAAATTTTCATTCACAGGAAAAGGTATAATTGACAATGCCTCCTTTGGTGTAGATGCCATATCAGCACAATTTGATTCCCTCACCAGCACGGTTGTCTTTGATGACGACAGAATAATCTTCGAGACGGCACGGGGTAAAGTCTCAACGATGGGTCGTTTGGGGCTTTCTCAAGCGCAGAGTGCAGAGGTACAGGCAGGAGGGGTGGTAAAATTAGACCCGCGATTCGGGTCTCAGAATCAAAATTTTGACATCAGTTTCCGGGATGCGCCCATTCAGTATCTTCCGTTTGCCTATGGTATTGGGAGTGGCAATTTTTCTGTAGGGATGAAAGAAGGCACGAGTTACTACAACGGTAATATCACGGTAAAACAGGCTATTGTGCCGCTTGAATTTGGCCAGGAGTTTGAAGAGGAAGAAGCAGAAAGTGCTGATAACTGGACAATGAACATAAGATTGAAGGGCGACCGGAATATATGGCTCAGAAATCGTGACGCAGACATCGAATTCGGCGGCGAACTCTACATTATAAAAGAACAGAGGGGACCTGTCTACCTATCAGGACGATTTGAAACGAGACGCGGAAACTACTACTGGCTCAACCACATACTCACTATTACAAGTGGGCAAGTAACCTTCATACCAGAAGAAGAACTTGATGGAAACCTTGATTTTTGGGCTGAAATGAACACGAGAGAGGGCATTAAGATTATCCTCCATTTCTTTGGACCGATGTCAGAACCAATATTCGAATTCTTCTCAGAACCACCTATATATAGTGAACAAGATATTGTCACCTATCTCAATCTCAACATCACCTGGAAGGAACTCGAGTCTATGAAACAGGATGACTATGTTGGCAGAGTTCTTCCTCACAGTCTCATATCATGGCTTGAGAGTGATGTTTCACGCAGAATCAGACGTGGTACAGGACTTGACTATTTCATGATTGAAACACCATTTTTTGAACCTGAGGGTAAGACAAAGTTGACCGTTGGCAAATATATAGCCAAAGATTTGTTTGTCACATACACATACGATATCACCTCATTTCAGAACGAATTCAATGTTGAATATTTCATCGATGACAAGAACGAAATACTAGTGAGAAAGGATGAAGAAGGAGAATATAGTCTGCAGTACCAATATCGCATCAGATTTTGACATAGGCATTTCTTTTACTTAGCTATGAATGAATTAGTAGTTTACTATTATATTATAGAAGTTGTCTAAAATAAAGATTAAGAGGGGGTATTTTAGCATACTTTCTCAGGAGAACTATAATTTGAGATGCACCTTGACAAACAGTGGATTCTGTGTAAAATGGAATATATCCATCAACGAACAAGTGAATAGCTTTTGTCTATGACAGTGAGATTAAATTTATTTATCAGTTTGTTTTAGGTTTATGTGGAGGTTTATTATGCGTAAAGTCTATCTTATGGTGCTTCTCGTGAGCACCTTACTTTTTGGTGCGCAGAGACCGGGTGCAGTGTTTCTCCTCATCTGGCCAGGTGCACGCGCAACTGCACTCAGTGGCGCATATGCGGCAATCGCCGAAGATGCAACCGCATGCTACTATAACCAAGCCGGACTCGCCTTTATCGACAAGACCATGATTACACTCCAACACGCAAACTGGCTCCCCGGTCTGCACCCTGATATGTACTACGAATATGCCGGCGTCGTGAAGCCATTTAAAATGGGGACCGTAGGTCTGAATATCATTTATCTGACAACTGGAGAGACCAGGGTTGTGGACGAACAAGGGATCTACAAGGGCACCTATACGACCTTTGACATTGCGGTTGGGTTAAATTATGGATTTAAGCTGAATCAGAATCTTGGACTGGGACTCGGCTGGAAGTTTATCTATTCGTATTTAGTGCCGGATTGGGTATGGAGACAGCTCCCAGGGTTAGGCATTGACCAGGGTGGAACGGGTATTACCTATGGTTTTGATGTTGGGGTGTTATATAAGCCGTTTCGCTTTCTGGCGCTTGCTGGTGCATTGCAGAACATTGGTCCTGATATTAGTTATACAGAGAGTGGTGCGGCTGACCCACTTCCCTATACCTTGCGTCTCGCCTTGCGATTCGAGCCGATAAATACGCAGATCATCCGTATCGCCTTCACGACCGATGTGACCAAGATACTCGTGGGGATGTTTGCAGATGAAGATAAGTCATTTTTTGAAAATGTACAATATGAATTTGACGAAGCCTGGAAGGCTGTTGGTCTAGAAGTTGCCTACTACAATTTTGTAAGGCTGGGCATAGGATATTTTGTTGATACAGAGGGTGCCCGCAAGGGATTCACGTATGGCGGTGGTATTCGGGCAGGTGGTTTTTCTCTTGATGTTGGGGTTGACCAGTCGATATACGACTTTAACACAAGCAATCGAAAGTTCTCTCTCTCCTATCAATTCTAAATAATCTTGAGTAGAGAAGACTCAGTCTGTATTATCCCTTGGTGAGGATTGAGCATCTTTGAAAAAAACCAATAAGGTAGAAGAGGCGGAGGTAGTCTTGAAAAAAATATTTCTGTTCACACTACTCATCTTGTTCACCAATCTGGGTTTTGGTAAACAGGTGACCCTGTTAAGGGATAGACTCGGTCAACCACCACAACAGCCACTTAATACGCCGTATACCCTGAAACTCATCACGGATACAGGAGTGGAAACAATTCCTGTACGTAAATTCCAGAACATAGCTCTCTATAGAAGATTCATGCCACCAAGACCACAGCCCACTGAACCCCTGAGAGAAACCAAGCATATCTTGGCCTTAAGGGTCGAATTTGTCGAGGATGATGATTCTCTTACCTCAGGCAATGGCAAGATGGATTTAGAAGGTTTTAATACACCGGAGAGCGGTCTCTTTTATGACCCGCCCCATACAAAGATATATTTTGAGCGTCAGATGCAGGCCCTGAGTAATTATTACAAAAGTAATTCATTTGGCAACCTGGAAGTTACCTGGACCGTGAAGCCTGATGCCGAGTCATTAAGTTACCAATTGCCAAACAAGATGCGTTACTACTGTGGATACGATCACTACGATCCAGAGACTGGATTTATCTATTATAATATCTGGGCACGAGAGATGGGTTTGGTCAGGGTTCTTGTTGATGCCATTGCCGCTGCTGACCAGGATGAGACAATAGATTTTTCTGACTATGATGGCGTAATGATATTCCATGCTGGTGTTGGATTTGAGGTCAGCCTGTCGTTTGGTGGATTCTGTGACCTTAATTCTGTCTATATCCCTGCAGGTGCACTGGAATTCTATCTGGGCAAACCATATATCCTTGCAAATGCTGGAACAGATACAATCAGAGATGGAACCCTCGATCCAGAGATGGAACGGGTAGGTGAATATATGGTGGGTCTCCTGGGAACAGTATGCCATGAATTTGGCCACCTGGTTGGTCTGCCAGACCTCTATGATGTCTCTGGTCGCTCGAGTGGTGTGGGTTCCTGGGATATTATGTGCAATGGTGCCTATACTGGTAATCCATATGCTGGTGCGCCCCCGGGGTCAGTTCCAGCTAATCTCGGTGCATGGTCAAGGTATTTTCTTGGCTGGGTGACGCCACAGACTATAACCAATCCTGATACAGTATTGACCCTTCGTGCCGCTGAGATCGACACCACACAATACGAAGTTGCTGACCAGACCATGATAAAGATACCAATCTCTGAGACTGAATTCTTCCTCATCGAGAATCGTCAACAGGATATCGTGCAGAAAGACACTATCATTATTGATGTCGAAGACGGTGTGCCAATCTATGTTGACTATGGTGAGTATGACTTTTTCCTCCCTGGAAGTGGTATCCTTATCTGGCACATCGATGACAATGTCATAGATGCGAATTATGCAATGGATATTATACAGGTGAATCCACAGCACAAGGGTGTTGATCTGGAGGAAGCGGATGGAATACAGCACTTTGATGCATGGTGGTTTGGTGATTCCTTAGAATTTTTTGGCTCTCTCTACGATGCGTTCTTTGTCGATGATAACAATAAGGCAAATCACTACTTTGGACCATTGAGTAACCCCAATTCTGACTCGTACTATGGAAAATCGCTCGTCACGATTGACGTCAAATCAAAGCTCGATACACTCATGGATTTTTCTTTCAATCTGGGCATTTATCAATCAGGTTTCCCAGTACTGGTTCGACCGTGGCAGCAAATTCAATCAGTGAGCTATGGCGACCTTGATGGCGATGGCAACACTGAAGTCATTGCTGCAATAAAAAGAGGCAGTGTCTATGCCTTCAATAGTGATGGAAGTCCTTATGGCACCTATACTGCCTACAGTGAAATAAACACCTTTCTTTCAGTTGGGGACATAGATGGTGACGGTGCAGAAGACATTCTCTTCGGCACTGGCTCGCACATAGTCTGTCTCGATGGAGTATCACTCACTCCAATGCCTCATTTCACCTTTACTGCAGACAATGAAATCCTTGCTACACCGCTCTTATTCGACATAAATGGCGATTCCCATAATGAAATTATTTTTGGAAGCAAGGATCGCAAACTCTATTGCCTTGATTCTACAGGCACGAACATCCCCAATTTCCCGATTTACCTTAGTACCGAATTACTCTCCACACCGTGTGTCTTTGACGAAAATGAAGGACTCATCGGTGTGCTCGGCTCGAACGGTCTATTCTGGCTCGTTAATAGGGACGGTGTTGTGAAAGAATTCACGGATGCCAGACACAATATGATTACCTACGCATCACCGGTTGTCGGCGACATGGATCGTGATGGCGCTCCTGAGGCAGTAATCATTAATGGCTTTGGAACAGTCTACATCTTCGGTGAGGACACACTGGAACAATGGTTTGATATTCTCATCGATACAACATTCTATGTTACTCCTGCACTCGCTGACCTCGATAACGATGGTTATCTTGAAATCATTATGCCGAATAGTAGCAAAACACTATTTGTAACCAACCGAAACGGCACATCAGAAAACAAATTCCCCATATATTACGAAGACTACATCTTTTACCCGCTCCTCATAGCAGATTTTGATGATAATAATACCGATGAGATAGTCTTCAGTCTGGCAACATCTGATACGCTTGGCAATAGTCATTTAATGCTCGTCAATAACAGAAATAAGGAATTTGAATTTTCGCCATTGTTTGGTGAAGGTGGATTCAGCTCACCCGGTGTTGTCTTTGATTTAGATGCAGATGGTGACCTGGAGCTCGCCTGTGGCAGTGATTTTGGAAGACTCTATATCTGGGATTTCCCCGGAACAGACGTATCCTGGAGCGGCTACATGAATTCACCAAAGAATTGGGGATGCTTTGCAGGTGAGTTGATGCAACCACAAATCGCCGCAGGTCTCTTAGGCAACTGCTATATCTACCCTTCGCCAGTGGAGAGAGAAGGCTGGGTCAGGGTCAGGTACTTCTTAAACCAAGAGGCAGACGTCACCGTGGAGATTATTGATATAGTCGGTCATGAGATCGGCAGTCCCGAGAGAATTGATAACGCTACTCCAAATGAGTATAATGAAGTTCGATTTAATCTGACAGAAGAATCTAATGGTATATATATCGTGCGCGTCGAGGCTAAGAATGGATCAAGACGTGAGGTCAAGTTCAAAAAATTCGCCATACTTAAATAAAGATGGTCAATGGGTTGTGGTGAGGATGCTAGAAAGAATACACCATTTATCCAGGTTCCAAACCCTGACCCTTTAACCATCTGTTAAGGGGGTTTCGTGTTATTAAGTATATCCTTGATCATTTTACAAGGCATGAATCCGATATTTGCCTCTGCCCTTGTGCCTGGCTGGGGTGAGTTAATTCAGGGTGAGAGATCCAAGGCGCGTGCCTTTGTTATTGTCGAGGGCTCAATTTGGCTTTCGTACCTTGGGTTCAACTATTTTGGTAATAAGCTTGAACAATCAGCGCGATCATTTGCCATTCAACATTCCGGAGCAAATCCAACTCGCCGCGACGACGATTACTTTGAGGCACTCGAGGACTATCTCACTTCTGATGATTATAATTTAGAGGTAGAAAGAAACGCGAGCCTTCTCTATCCAAATGATCCACTGCTACAACAAGAATATATCGAACAGCATGGCTATTTTGATGATGACACGTGGGAATGGGACAGCTTAGGTAATAGAACCCAGTATTGGGATAAACGAAGAAGCGCGCGCGAAAATATCCGACGCGCTCGATTTATGCCAGGTTTTGCAATTATCAATAGAATTGTTTCAATCATCGATGTAGTAGTATTCGCTCAAGATGAACAGTTTGGCTTGGATTCAAGACCAGGCAGAATTGGCGTATATTATAAATTCTAAATCCGAAATCCTAAATCTTAAACAATACCAAAATCATAAATTCAAATGTGCAAAATTCATTTCTTCATTTTTGTTAGCTGGATTTGTACTGTCTGCGAGAATCCTCGTTAATCAAAAAGGGATTTAGAATTTAGAAATTGGTGAATATGATTTCAAATGAGATTGTTCAGAAGAAGGCATTTTGATACATAAGGCTGTCAAATTTTTAAAAAGTGCAAAGTCAATCTTTGTCCTGACTGGTGCTGGCATCTCTGCAGAGAGTGGAATTCCAACCTTTCGTGGTGCTGATGGTCTGTGGAAGAACTACTCCGCAACCGACCTTGCCACACCCGAAGCCTTCCAAAGCAATCCAGAATTGGTCTGGGAATGGTATCGCTGGCGCCAGGGAATAATCTTAAAGGCTACCCCTAATCCAGCCCATTTTGCGGTAGCTGAATTAGAGAAAAGGTCTGAAAAATTTCTTTTACTCACTCAGAACGTTGACAATCTGCATCAGCGTGCTGGTTCAACAAAAGTCCTGGAACTCCATGGTAATATATTTAGGGCTCGAT
>Ga0209636_10002199_pt1 | contig 19848 bp, 11 predicted proteins | sample DeeMarSWOR152_54_FD_187464 | JGI IMG/M metagenome (GOLD analysis project Ga0209636, IMG submission 187464) | Marine sediment microbial communities from White Oak River estuary, North Carolina - WOR-1-52-54 (SPAdes) (version 2) | ecosystem: Environmental > Aquatic > Marine > Intertidal zone >... | reverse complement strand
TCTAAAAGTAAAATGTGTCATTCCTGCAGAGGGTCACTGCAACTTAGGTTTATCCTTAGATGGATATTCCTTAAAACCCTCATCTGGCATCTCCATTGAGGTGCAGATAAGAATACAGGTGAAAGATTCCGGAGATCAACTGGTTTTCTTCAGCTCTTCGGATTCGGTCACCGCTTCCGCTTTTCTGTCTGAAATCGCTTTCAGTCAGATTTCGGGAAAGCTTGAGCCCACTGTAGTTGACATAGATGAAATACGGCGAGATCTTGATCTTCCGCCGGGATTTGAGCACGCACACATCAAGAGTGCCAGCTTGAATTTGGATATTCACAACGGAGTAAATTTTCCTGGTAGTCTATCCACGACTGTAGAGGGTGATAAGGGGCAGAGGTTAGAGCTTTCTGGAGAAATAGAACCTGGCACTCCCTGGGCTACAGCAGTGACCAGCATTCAGGAGGACAATCTTGATCCCCTGTTGGATCCGATTCCAGAAAAACTTACGGTTACCGGGCAGGTTATTTGTGGAGACGGCGTCTATTCCGGGACTGCCAACGAGGAAGATTTCTTCTTTGGAGAAATCAAGATAGCCTCTCCTTTAGAGTTGATTTTAGACTCCTGCCAGGTTGAGATAGAACAAGATACCCACAGCATAAATGATGACGTAAAATCGTTGATTGAAGATCAAATTAACTCCAGCCAGGTGATCTTCAAGATCGAAAGCCATCTCCCTTTGGAGGCGAGGGCTTCGGTTTTTGTAAGTAAAAACGAAGAGAACATCTTTTCCGATCCAGATTTGGTGATTGGACCGGTTTATGTTCCAAAAGGGGAATTGGATCAAAATGGTGTGGTAACCGAGTCAAAATTCTCAGAAGACACCATAAGTCTAAATTATGAAGAACTCCAGATATTCAGAGAGTCGCCTTTCTATGTGGCTGGAGTCCTAAATTTCCCTGGAACCGGGGGGAGCGTAGTAAAGGCTTTAGCAACGGACTTTATTCGGATAAACTCATACCTGGAACTTGAGGTAAAAAACAAAAAGGATTAGTGCCCCAATGAAAGCCAAATGTATTATCATCTTAATGATACTGACTTCATTTTCTAATTCACATCTTTTAGCTTCTGGACGAAGCGTGGGAATGGCTGGCGCTTACACAGCGGCTTCAAAAGGATCGGAATCCGCCCTCTGGAATCCAGCTAACCTGGGCTTCTCCAGAGGATCGGAAAAGACATTTAACTTCTTTTCGTTCAGAATAAATATCAATAACAACAGCTTCAATTGGGGAGATTACACCCAATATAATGGACAGTTTTTGACTGCCGAGGACAAGGAGAACATTCTGAATTCAATTCCCTCGGAAGGATTCAAGCTGGAATTAGATGCAAACATTTCAATCTTGCGTATCTCCCGAGGAAATTTCGCCTTCACCCTGTCAGGCAAAGGGTCATCCGATCTTCTTCTGCCTAAAGAGCCGGTTGAGTATCTGTTTTTCGGAAACAAACTCAACGATACACTGTTGATCGAAAACTCAGATGGCGAAGCCTTTGCTTCTTTCGAGATTGGCTTATCCTATGGCAGATCGATTTTCAAATCAAATGAGAAGGAATTCTTCTGTGGTGGAAATATCAGAATAATCAGAGGAGTGATCTATCAGAAGGTGGAAAAAACCGAAGGGAAGCTTCTCACTTTGGAAACGGGAATAAACGGGGATGGTGACTTTGTACTAAAATCAGCTCAGGGAGGAAAAGGATATGCACTGGACCTGGGTTTTGCTATGAAATATAAGGATGACTGGACTTTTGGGATATCCTTTTTTAATCTGTTGAATCAAATCAAATGGAACAAAGGAACAAAAGAGAGAGGATACCAATTTAGCTTAGATTCGCTTTTGGCAGAGAATTTCGATATGGATTCGCTTGTGACCGAACTTTCTTATACCAAAGATATTGATCCTTTTGTAACCAAAACGCCCATACTGATGAGACTGGGCTTGGCACGACAGGGCAAAAGACTTTTGTGGACATTGGATTTGGAAAGAGGATTTGGAGAGCGGATGGGACTCTCAAAAAAGTTAAAAGCATCTTTGGGAGCAGAATACAGAGTTTTAAATTGGCTTGATATTTTAGGAGGCATCTCAATTGGAGGAAAAGATGGCATAACTCTTGCCAATGGCATAGGGTTTAATCTGGGCACGTATCGTCTGGATATAGGCCTGGCTGATCATAAAGGCTTGTGGCCCACCAAAAGCAAAGGAGTAGCTTTAGCAATCTCGAGTGAGTTTCAATGGTAATCCTGCCAGAAGGCACAAAATACAGTGGTTCATCTGGAGGCAGGATAGACCACATTTCTGAGAAAAGGGGGTGAGAAGAATGAAGAAAACTAAGCGTTCCTACGGAAAGACGGCGAGGGGAACCAAGACCAACCGTTCCTACAGAAAGACGGCGAGGGGAACCAAAACCAGCCGTCGCAAGCGGACGAAAAAGTAAATCGTTCTGATTAAGCCAGGTGGTATCCCAAGAATTTTAAGTGGCATCTCAAGAATTCTTGGGATGCCACCTAAAAATTGACCTATCCATGAAAAACCTTTCCCGGGGAGGCTAATTCATCTTTTAATAAATTCCAAATGAGTAAAGTCTAACTGTGAATTTTCAAAAAGGCGGAAAGATGAAAAGCATAAATAAAATCAGTCTGGTATCTCTGTCTCTGATTTTAGTTTTCGTGATCAGCGGACATCAAAACTTAGGTGCTATATCGCCACATCCGGATTTCGAGACGGAGATAAAGTCAAGCAAAAAAAGCTTGCCCAATCGGATTTTCAATCCGAAATATCTGGAGCAAAGAGGCATCAATCAGCCCAGCCTCCATCCGATCAGCCAAGTATACCCCACCGGAACGGGACCGGTAGGACCATTTAAAGCTTTGGTACTGTTAGTCAATTTTTCAGACAATTCATCCGCGGTCAGTGCATCGTTTTTCGACACTCTGGTCTTCGAAAACCAACAGGGATGCGTGCGCCATTATTATAAGGAGGTCTCTTATGATGCTTTGGATATAATTACGGTGGATTTACCTTCCACCACAGGCTGGCATACTGCGCCGCAAACCTATAGTTACTATGTGAATGCCCAATACGGCCTCGGCTCATATCCGCAAAATGCACAAAAGTTAGTGGAGGATTTAGTTGATCTGGTGGACTTAGCATGCGGAATTGATTTCTCGGAATATGACAATGATTCCGATGGGTACGTGGATGCTCTGATAGTGGTACACGCAGGAGCGGGAGCAGAATTTACGGGCGATTCGACCGATGTGTGGTCGCATAAGTGGGTAGTCAGCTGGTCGTGGTCCCTCACCTTAAAGGATGGAGTGACGATATGGGATTATACCATGCAGCCGGAATACTGGCAAAACCCCTACGACATGACCTGCGGCGTCTACTGCCATGAGTTGGGACATGTCTTTGGATTGCCCGATCTTTATGACACAGATTACAGTTCCGCCGGAATTGCCAGATGGAGCTTAATGGCTTCCGGGAGCTGGAACGGCTCTCTGGGAAACTCCCCAGCACATCCCGATGCCTGGTGCATGACCAGATTGGGATATGTTACTCCTACCACCGTTATGGCCAATGCCACCGGAGTTGAGCTTCCGGCAATCAAAGATTCGCCTTCCATCTTCAAGCTATGGACCAATGGATCACCTGCCAACGAGTATTTTCTGGTGGAAAACAGACAGAAAATAGGTTACGATTCCTATCTTCCCTATCACGGGCTCTTGATCTACCACATCGACGAAAATGTCGGTGATTATGGGGCAAACGATAACGAATGGTATCCCGGATACACCGATTACGGGCATTATAAGGTAGCGGCAGAACAAGCAGACGGGCTTTGGCAGATGGAAAAGAATATCAACTTGGGCAACAGCGGCGACCCCTATCCAGGAACCTACGACCGGAGGACCTTCAATTCTTCCTCCACTCCCAACAGTCAAAGCTATGCCGGAAGTGAAACCTACGTGGGGGTGACCAACATCTCCGATTCAGGCGACACCATGACCTGTGATTTTCTCATCAATCCACTGGATGTCGAAGATCAAGCCGGCGATGATCTTTTACCCCATTCATATATTTTGAAGCAGAACTGCCCTAATCCCTTCAACCCGGAAACAAAGATCGAATACAATCTCGCGGATGACGGATGGATCAGGTTGGAGGTTTTCAACGTCTTGGGGCAAAAGATTGTCACCCTGATTGATGGTTATAAGAGAAAAGGAAGACACTTCGCTATCTGGAATGGCACAGACGAGGAAGGGCGAGCACTTTCGAGTAGTATCTATCTTTATCAAATCACCACTGAGACTTTTCAAAAGGCGAATAAGATGATCCTATTAAAATAGATGAGGAGAGAGCAATGGATAATTTCTTCCATCTTTCTGACGAAGAAAAAGACCAAAATAAAAAGACAAACTCTGCTTTCGCCAATGTGGACAAGGAACGAATAGCGAGATTAAAGAAAAATTTTCTTCCTTTTTGGATGAGGTGGACGGGGGAGCAGAACTTGAAGCTTACGCAAAAGGAAAACCAATAATCCACAAGGAGAGTCGCCAGGTCTTGTTGTGCGAGATTCTGACTGGGGAGGTCAAGCGAGAGTTCAAGCTTTCTTGGGCTGGCAAGCAAACTTAATCTTCAGGTTGTCATCAGTTCAAGGAAAAACTTTCGGTTGATTAAAAGGAAAAAGAGTTTTGGGTGCTTTTGAGCTTGTAATCTTTTCTCCAGATTTTGATTCAGACTTGGCGGCTCTCATTTTATATTAAAAAATTCCCTCATCAAAAAAAACTGAATTGTAGATTCATTTTCTAAAGTCGACATTTGTGTCTATCGGGAGCGCAAAAATGCGTATGCATTCATACGAACTTGTTTTTGCTCTACCGCTTATCCGTTTAATCCGTTGATCTATTTGATCAGAACCATCTTTTTCACTTCGGCAAAATCGCCTGCGTCAAGCTTATAGAAATAAATATCACTGCAGACTGGATATCCATTCTTATCATTTCCGTCCCAGCAAACGGTATGGATTCCGTCTGTTCTTTCCTTATCCGCTAAGCCTTCACAATTTGCCAAACTTTCGGTCTTAGATAAACATAGTGAAGGCATGATCTTCCGGCTTATAGCAAAAAGGGAATTCCCCAAAGTTCTTTTAAAAAGTGGAAAGTGATTATAGACTTTATCTATGAATATATAAGAAATTATATCGAAAAATTCTGAACTATTTGTTTGGTGAGGCTGTCTGAGGGTGTGTTAGGTAAATTAATTGGTGGATAATATTTCAAGATAGGACACCTGCTGTGTCCAGGCCAAGAGTGCTCGAAACCTTAGCTTTGGTTTCGCTTATGAAGAATCCTGAGGCACATCAATCCCGTGGGAAGTGAAATTTCGCGGTTCTAATCTAAAAAGCCTTCCCTCTCCAGCCTCCAGATGAACCCTGAATTTGCCACCGAAACCGTCGACTACCGCAATTACTGAATCGGTATACATGTCTCTTATCCGGTAAGGCCCTGGTTCATCTGTGAAGAACACATAGTAGTCATCAGCTTCACTTTCCAGGCATTCCCTATTGACCAGTATGAAATAGTCGGTATACTGACCCGTGTCGGCGGTAAAAAATCCCACCTCAACCCAATGAGGCTCATCGCTTGCCGTAATGCTGTCGATGTAGCTGGTATCTGCGTCTCGCAAGACGAAAAACCCAACCTCATCATCCAAGCAGGCGCCCTGCCACTCCAACTGATTGAATATTGGACCCAGCTTCTCCACTCTGGGACTTGTGAAATCTCTTATCTCCCGCCACTTATGGGTCTTGTAATTATTCAGTGTATCGTATAAGCCCGTTATCAAATATCCCTTGCTATCTACCCACCACGAATACCGAAAATACAAAATGGCATCAGCTCCGTAGCATAAGCCTAAGAAGGTCTGTAATCTGAGTTCATACTGGCTAGGATCTCTTCTGCAAGTAGGGCACCAGGAGGTATCACCCCAGTAGATTAGAGGATAATCGCAGGTTCCCTCAAATGTGTCTGCATCAGTGAATGCCTCGGCCACCAGCCAGAAATCTTTGCCAAGACTGTCAGCTTTGGTTTTTACAAAATTCAGATGCCCGGTATAGTCACTCAATGTGTCTTGGTACTCGACGCCAGTGGTCTCTTGTGCCAGCCACTTCATAGGATAAATATCAGCGCAAAAATCCGTGGGGTCCTGTCTCAGAAGATATTCATGGGTCATGGTAGGATTTCTATAATAGTTGAAAGCCTGAATTCCCACCCTTTCCTGGCTTACCTCTTTCAGCAGGCTATCAATATAAGCCGTCGGCCTGAAGAGGTCTATTGACTGAGGCTCATCCCGCAGATACCAGCGGTAAACAACTGTGTCGCCTCCTGGAATTGTATCATGCACCCAACCCTGGCTGACATAATCTGTTATCGCAGAGTCCCGGAATCCACTCATCAATTGTTCTCCATACTCATCATATACCTTAACATAGTCAATATACAGAGCCCCAGCATTCCCGAACCAGTAAATCTGGAATTCAATTATATTGTATTCATGCACGCTGTCCTTTGGTGGCACGGTATATACAAGCTCAAATGTTTTATATGGACCTGCTCCTCCAGCACCAAAGTCGCTTCCGTATACGAGCGTGTCCTTCAAAATAGTATCTCTGACCGTCTCCACCACCTTGAGGGAGCAGACTTTTACTATTTTTGGTGGTCCGGGAGCCATGGGTCCAAGTGGCGAGGTCAACAGACGTTTCAGGCGGAACTCAGCGGTATACTCTATTATTGCTGTATCCCCAGGAAGGTTTGGTTCTTGCTCGTAACCTGGTCCTGTCTGAATGGTATTAGGCGTGCCAGGACCAGTGAACTTCATGGCTTTTCCTCCGGAGGCGGAAGCATCATCCACCAGAATCCCCCCGTCATACTCCAAATTTACCCATGATCCGGGGAGACCTTCTGCTTCCCACAGGGTATAATGGCTTTTTCTTGACCAGTACAAGGGACTGGTATTATCCAGATTAGCCACGATAGCCCTCAAGCCAGCTTGCGCAATGCTTTGAATCTCAGCAGCGTCAGAAGCGTCAGACCGGACTATGTTAAACCTCAGACTATCCCTTAGCACGGAAGCATACTCCTCGCCATTATAACTGCCGTAATAAAATCTGTCTGCCCCGTGGCTGATAAAAAAGATTGCGAAAATCATTATCACAGCCACGATCCAGAAAATCCATTTTGTTTTCATTTCCTTGCTCTCCTTTCTTGCCAAACTTTAAATCACCACGTCAAGGACAAGCCTTGACGCCACATCTTACACACCAACCTGTCATTGCTAAGAGTTCCGCCTCTGGCGGGACAACGAAGCAATCTGACACGAAGAGTCAGAGGGATTGCTTCCCCCGCCAGAGGCGGGGTCGCAATGACAAACCATGTATCAGGCCAACAAAAGTTAATTCTATAGCCTTCACAATCATTAACGTCATTCGTCATGGTTCGACACACTCACCACATTTTGCCAATCATTCGTCATTACTAATCCGTTATGGTTCGGCAAGCCCCTAAACCGTATGGTTCGAGGCAAGCTCACCACAAGTTCGTCATTCCTAATTATCTGCCTACTGACTACTGCATACTGCCTACTCACCTTATCAGCACCATCTTCCTCGGCTTAACCAACTCCAAACCACTTACCTTCAAACGATAAAAATATATTCCTGATGCCACCTCCTTTCTGTGATCATCCTTTCCATCCCACAAAACTTTGTGCTGGCCTGGATACTGTCGTGTCTTAACCAGAGTCCTGACTAATTTTCCCAGAAGATTATAAATGCTTATCTCCACCTCTGCCGGCTGATAACCCACGTCCGGCAAAAAGTACCAGATCACGGTCGAGGAATTGAAAGGATTGGGATAGTTTTGAAATAGTTGAAATACCGGTGGGCGGCTCTCCTCCTCTTCGAAATCACCTACATCAGTTGCTAAAACCGCAAGTTCATCCGAATATTCGCTCTCGTGTGAGGTCAGATCCCAGGCAGAAACTCTGTAATAATAGGTTCTTCCTAAAACAAAATCATAATCCCTGAAAGCCGCGCTGTCTTTGGGAGCTTCTCCCACAATCTTAAAACTATCCGGAATGAAACCAGACAAAGTGTCTTTATACACCAGATAATGGGAAAGATCGGATTCGGTATTAGGTTTCCAGGATAAAACAATCACCGTCTCAGAAGATGTAGCCTTTAAGCTGTCCGGTGCTCTGGGAGGATAATCCTGATAGGTATAAGTCTCTCCCCAGGTCCCGCCAAAACACCCAATATCCGATCTCGAGGAATCCGGGTCTGTGATATTGGGATCACCCGCATCGATACAGGGTGAACCGTATTGCAAATGATAATCATCACCACCGACAAACATGGGATCCAGATAAATGTTGCCGCCCAATGACGTATCCACGCTACCTCCATAATTTTGCGTATTATTCCACAAATCATTATAAGAAACCTGAGGGTTTGTGGGAAATTCAGGATAAGGTTCATAGGTTAGGATTCCGCAATCTCCATCAGCTATGATGTTGTTCTTTATCTCGTTGGAGAAACTGTTGATGAGTACAACACCATAAACCCCATCACTTATCAGGGTGTTGTTTCTTATCGGAGCGGTCTCAAATTCTCCGCTAAATTTTCTCAAGCGAACTGCCATCCACTCATATCCCACAGTTAAATTGTTCTCAATGAAAACAGAATCAGAAAAGTCCCCAGTGATTCCGCGAGTATCCCCCGGACCAGCAATTATCAGATTCTTGATGATCCTGGCTGACGTAAGCTCGACTTGAAAGCCCCAATGATTATTGATCAAGGTGTTATTAATGATCAAGCTACTGTCCCAGATATCTGACAAAATTCCAACGTCATTGTCCTCAATTATGTTGTTTGAAACCTCAGTGTTCCATCCTGCCTGATAAATACCAACGTCACATTGCGAAATCTTGTTATTGCTTATCCTTTTTAGTTTCGAATCGACAGAGTTATAGATCCCGTCGCAAAAATTCATATCCGGATTCCATCCTCTTATATGAAACCCCTCTATTACACTGCTGTCCTGACCATATACTATATCGCGCCCTGAATTTGCATACGGGCGAATAATACATGAATCCATTCCCGCACCAAGCAAAACTATTCCCGGAATCATCATAACAATCTCCATGTAAGTTCCCGGCCCCACTCTAACCGTATCACCGGCCGAAGCGGCATCTATCCCCTTTTGAATGGAATCCGCCGCCGTCGCCCACGAGGTGTAAGGGTATACATCCGAGCCGGTTTTGGAGACATAATGTGTGTCAGCTAAGGAAATGCAATCCCTTAAGACAACAATCAAAATCAGAAAAAATAGCAATTTTCTCATATGCCCACCTCCACTTCTATTATAGGAAAATAATTTAAAAAAGCAAGCGTTATTTAGGATGAGAATTCGGGGTTATCCCCCTACTGCCTGCTGGAGTCTGCCTACTTATCGCAGGAGCACCATCTTCTTTGGCTTGACCAAAGGATACAAGTCCACACCGCTGAAAGTGAGCTTGTAAAAATAGATCCCGCTTGCCAGATCATTCCCCTCGTCATCTTTTCCATCCCAGCTCGCCCTGTGCTCACCAGGATATTTCCTCTCCTTCACCAGTGTTCTTACCTTCTGCCCCAAAAGATTGTAAATCACTATTTCCACTTCGGCAGGCTGATAGCCAACGTCCGGCAAATAATAGACTATGGTGGTGCTGGGATTAAAGGGATTAGGATAATTCTGGCGAACCTGATACATCCTGGGCATGGGAGGACCTTCCTCTGTGAAATCGCCCACATCAGTTGCCAAAACAGCAAGTTCATCCGAATATTCGCTCTCGTGTGAGGTTAAATCCCAGGCAGAAACTCGATAATAATAGGTTTTTCCTAAAACAAAATCATAATCCCTGAAAACCGAGCTGTCTTTGGGAACTTCTCCCACGATCCTGGAGCTATCCGGAATGTATCCAGACAAAGTGTCTTTATAGACCAGATAATGAGAAAGATCGGATTCGGTATTGGGTTTCCAGGACAAAACAATCACCGTCTCAGAAGATGTAGCTTTCAAGCTGTCAGGCGCTCTCGGAGGATAATCCTGATAGGTGTAGGTTTCTCCCCATCTCCCACCAAAACATCCAATATCCGATCTGGAGGAATCCGGGTCTTTGATACTGGAATCGCCAGCATCGATACATGGTGAACCATATTGGAGATGATAATCATCGCCACCTACAAACATAGGGTCCAAATAAATGTTCCCACCCAGAGAAGTATCCACACTGCCGCCACCATCGGTATTGTAATTTTGTGTATTATTCCAAAAAGCATTATAAGAAACCTGGGGATTACAGCTATATCCATTCTCTTGATAGGTTTCAATTCCATGAAGTCCGTCAGATATGATATTGTTTTTTATCTCATTGGAGAAGCTGTTGATGCGTACAACACCATAAATTCCATCACTTGTCAGAGTGTTGTTTCTTATCGGAGCTGTTTTAAACTCTCCGCTATGATTAGATAAGTTAACAGACTGCCATTCATATCCCAGAATTAAATTGTTCTCAATAAAAATCGAATCAGTAAAGTAACCAGCTATTCCCTTAGTATCTCCCGGGCCAGCAATTATCAGGTTCTTTATGACCGTCGGTCCGGCAGAGACCCATAAATCTATGCCCCAATGATTACCAATCATAGTGTTATTAATGATAAGGCCACGCGCACCAAAAAGCGAGCTGATCCCGACGCCAATATCAATGAGAAGGTTATTTGAAATCTCTGTGTTCAGATCTATCCCCCCGACCTGAATCCCCGTTAGACAATTGGAAATTTTGTTATTTCTTATCTGCTTCAAAGCAAGTCCATTAGTTACCCCTGACCAGATCCCGGTGCAATTGGAACCGTACGATGGATAGCCACCCATTACATGAAATCCCTCAATGGTGGAGCTGTCAGCTCCAAATATAACCTTGTAGTGATCCGGTGTGCTTCTTTTCCCATCTATAATGCAGGAATCCATACCAGCTCCAATCAATGCAATTCCTGGAGTCATAATTAGCTCAATACGCTGTCTATAAGTTCCCGCCCCCACCCTCACCGTATCGCCATAGGAGGCGGCATCTATCCCCTTTTGGATGGAATCTGCCGCCGTCGCCCAGGAGGTGTAAGGGTATATATCCGAGCCGGTTTTGGAGACATAGTGGGTGACTGCAAAAGCCAAGCTGCTTTTCAAAACAACTGCTAAAACAGCAAAAACGAGGATTTTTCTCATAAGCCCACCTCCAATTTTATTATAGGAAAATAATTTAAAAAAGCAAGAGTTATTTAGGATGAGAATTTGGGGTTATCCCCCTACTGCCTACTGGAGTCTGCTTAATTATCGCAAGAGCACTATCTTTTTGGTTAGAGTGCGGTCTTTATCCGAAAGCTGATAGAAATATATCCCACTTGCAACCTCATTCCCAAAACTGTCCCTTCCATCCCATAGCACAGACTTATAACCTGAAGACACGTGTTCGGAAACTAAGGTTCTTACTTTCTTTCCCAAGATGTCAAAAATCTCCAAACTGACAAAACTCGACTTCGCCAAAGTAAATTCTATCTTAGTGGTTTGGTTAAAAGGATTGGGGTAGTTCTGGGAAAGACTAAACTCACAGGGTCTTTCTCTGCTTTCCGTCTCATCCTCTATGTTGGTGTTCTTGCCGTATTTTATGGTGGCATAGTCATAGCCTGTTCCGCTGCCCACACTCGACCCAGTTACATAGACATTGCCGGAACCGTCAATGGCTATGGCACGGGCAATGTCACCACCGGTTCCTGGTCCATTGTATCTTCCCAGCCAGGCGATGTCTCCATTAGGATGATACTTTATGGTGACGCAGTCATCCCAGGTTCCATTCCCGCGACTATATCCGGTCACATAGACATTGCCAGAACCATCCACTGTTATGCCATAAGCCTCATCATGGTCGTTTGTTGGTCCGCTATATCTTCTTATCCAGGCCGTATCTCCATCAGGATAATACTTTATGGTGGCATAATCATAATCTGTCTCACCGCCCTCATAACTTCCTCCGGTCACATAGACATTACCAGAGTCATCCACGGCTATCGCACGAGCCCCATCATACTCATTTCCAGGTCCGTTGTATCTTCTCACCCAGGCGGTATCTCCATCAGGATAATACTTTATGGTGGCATAGTCATAATCTGTCCCACTGCCCCCATAACTTCCTCCGGTCACATAGACATTGCCACAATCATCCACGGCTATGGCGCGAGCCCTATCATCCCAACCGTATCCATTGTATCTTCTCGCCCAGGCGATATCTCCATTAGAATGATACTTTATGGTGGCATAGTCGCTCCATGCCCAGTGGCTGAATCCTGTCACATAGACATTCCCAGAATCATCGACTGCTATGCCATAAGCCTTATTAGGGTAGAATCCCAAAGTATACCTTCTTACCCAAGCAGCATCTCCATTGGTATAATACTTTATGGTAGCATAGTCAAAGTCTGTCCCACCACCATAACTATATCCAGTCACATAGACATTACCAGAGCCATCTACGGCTACGGCACTAGCCCCATCAGTAGAGTTTACCGGTCCATCATATCTTCTTACCCAGGCAGTGCCACCGTCAGCATAATATTTTATGGTGGCATAGTCTGCGCATGCCCCAGTAGACCCTTCATAATCGGTCACTCCGGTCACATAGACATTGCCGGACCCATCTACGGCTATGGCACTAGCTCTATCAATGCAGTTTTCCGGTCCATTGTATCTTCTCACCCAAGCGGTATCTCCACTGGGATAATACTTTACAGTAGCATAGTCAAAGTCTGTCTCACTGCCGTAACTATATCCAGTCACATAGACATTGCCAGAACCATCCAGGGCTATGGCAAAAGCCTCATCAGTGTAGTTTCCCGGCCCGTTGTATCTTCTCACCCAGGTAGTATCACCGTTCTGGGCAAAAGCAGGCATGCTCGCCAAAAGCAAAATAATGAAAATTATTGGCTTCTTACTCATCCCTTTATCCTCCAAACAGCATGGATACATAGAATGCATCATTTTTAATGCTTGACTTATAAAATAGCATAAAAAAGAATAATGTCAAGCTAAGTCTTAGAGGGCGAGGATTTCTAAAGGGAGCAAAGAAAAAAAAGAAGAGGGGACAACCTGTGCGCTTTCTGTTTACTGCTCAATCTATTCTGCCAGTTGATAGCTATTTGAGTAGTAACATCTTCTTTGCCTCAGTGGAATCCCCTGTCTGAAGTCTGTAGAAATATATCCCGCTTGCCAGATCATTTCCTTCATCATCCCTCCCATCCCAGATCACCTGATAGGTTCCCGGAAGTTTCGGCTCATCCACTAAAGTTCTTACCTCTTGTCCCAGAATATTATAGATTTTAAGGGAGGTGTGGAGGGGTCGAGTCTGCCTACTGCCTACTGCATACTGAATACTGGTAACAGGGTTAAAGGGATTGGGGTAATTTTGATGAAGGGCAAAACAGGTTGGAATGGAAATTGGCTCTTCAGGAACTGAGGTTGGCTTCAGACTGATCTGGACATCGTCGATATACCATCCATCTGATGTGCCGATGCTATCTGATACAATATGAAATCTGAATTTGAATTCAGAAGACCCCACATAAGAATCCAGAGGAAAACTGGTCTGGGTCCATTCGCCCTGGCTGCCTCCAAATCCCGGCAGAACTCTTTCCCAGCTAACTCCGTTGTCCGTGCTCACCTCCACGAAACAGCTGTCATAAACCCAAAGACTATATCGGTGCCAGAAGGATAGCTGTGGACTTTCCGCACAAGTCAGATCCAATCCCTGCTTGAGAGCAGTCCAAGAGTCGATGGTGTCCGAATATCCTCCGATTGGACTATCGGTTAGACTGAAAAGTCCATCATGGGAAGAAACAGAATTCAGGTTCCATTTGTTATTGGCTCCGCCGGTTTCCCAGAAGTAAAGTCCGTTCTCGAAATCGAAAGTAATCGAAGCGGGGGCAACATATGATTTGAATATGAACCGGGGCGCACTTAGAGGAAGGTGAACAACATTTCCCAAGCTATCCTGAGCCGAGAAATAGTAGAAGACAGTGGTGCCAGACGATTGTGCAGTAATCTCAGCCAGATATTGATCCACGGCAATTGGCTGAAGATTCTCCCTAACAAAAGGAGATAGAGTGTCTGTGCGCCAGAATAAGAACAATGAATCTTGATTTAGGCTATTTTCTGAGGTTATGGTAGCAGTCAATGGGATGGAGCTTAAAGTGTCGCTGATAATGAGGGGAGGATCATGGAGGATGGTTAATGCACCAGACGGGTTGTCATTTAATGCGGAGAAAAGATCGACAATACCCCAGCCATATTGTATGTCAGGAGAGGAAGCATTGCTGGAGGTCTTAATCAAAGCTTCCCTTACCTGCATCACCGTCCAATCGGGATGAGCGGACAAAAGGACAGCAACACATCCTCCTACCAGTGGCGTGGAAAGTGAGGTGCCATTGGCAAAGACATATTCATCGGTTAAAAGAGCGGTGGCACAATATGTATTCACCCCTCTGGCAACCACCTCTGGCTTGATTCTGCCGTCATATGTGGGACCCCAAGAACTGAAATCGGCTAAGTCTCCATCAGCATCTACAGCTCCGCAGGCTATGATGCTGTCCGCATCCGCCGGCGCTATCAAAGTGCCATGTCCAGGACCTTCATTTCCCATAGCATTACAGACCACTATTCCCCGGCTTGCGGCTATATCTGCGGCGATGGTGGTAACTGCGGTATTTCCATCAAAATCCTCGAAAGTATACCAATCGAAATACCCCAGGGAACTGGAGATGACCTCTGCGCCCAGGCTGTCTGCCCATTCCATCCCTGCCACCCAGTTATCCTCCTCTATCGGCTCTTCGGTAGTTACGTCCTCTGTCTTAGCCAAAAGAAAGCTTGCCTTATAGCCAGGACCGTAAAGTTCGCCATCGAACGCTCCCCCCAAAGCAGACCAGACATAAGTCCCATGGTAATGCTGACCTATTGTATCTCCCGGCTCGTTTTGAGTATTGTGGTCATCATTTATAAAGTCGTATTCGTCCAAAACCCGCCCCTCTGAAAAAGCCAAATCAAACGCTTGATGATCCTTTTTGTATCCGGTATCCAGCATGCAGACGATCACATTTTGACCCTTATAAGCCATGTCATGCACGACCGGAACGTTTATCTGATCAAGCTGAGCTAGAGAAAGACCGTAGTTTCTGCCATACTGCGGTTTGGCAAATCTCTGCTGACCGAAATCGGAATATGGACTGACCTCAACCGGCTCTCTTTTGAAACTGGCTACCCTTTTGATTTTTCTCACGAATGGAGGATCAGCAATGTCTTTGACCTTGCCTGCCTGAATCTCAAAGCTTGCCGCATTGAGCCATCCCGATATTCGCCTCAATTTTGCTCCATGGGACAGAATTTCTTCCACATAATTCTGATTAACTGGCAAGTCAAGAAAGTCGATTTCAACCTTATTCTTTGTCCGTCTTCTCAAAGCGGCGGGACAAAGTGAATTTTCAAAAAAAGCTTTTGATTTATTGTAATCCTCCAGAGAGAAGATGCCCTTATCCGTAAAAAATACCCATATTTTTACAGTATCTGTAGTCAAAAGATTCAAAAGCAAAGAAGATAGAACAGATGAGATCACCGGTTCGGTTTTCGGGGAAAAAAGAAAGAGGAGTTCCGCTTTGTTCACTACCAACGCAAGATCTTCACAATTTCTCTTAGCTTGATCCGCCTCCTGCTTTGAGAACCCAGGTAGATAGAATGAAGTCAAAATTAAAATGGTACACAAAAATAATCTTTTAGAAAACGTGACCATACTACTCGAAGCTCTAATGTCTACTCCAAATTAAGCAACAAAGTCGACCAGGAGGAGTTGAGAACTTTAAGATACTGAATTGGAGAAAAGTGAATCGAATACTAAACGACCAGATGATCGAAGCATAGACACTCACATGGTCAATTTGTTTTACCATTCTTTGTCAAAGAATATCAAAATTGGGATTATCCGATAAAAAAGATCCCAGTTCCGTCTGAGACCCTTATCGAGAGGTTTTGGTTTCAGACCTCGACTGATCTGGAGCAGACGTGCGTGGCATACAGGAATCCAATTCTACGTGGAATTGAAATTTGACAGTATAGCGCACAGAGAATATGTCAAGCCGCCCGAGGAGACTCTTTGGAAGAGTGACAGCAAAATATATGTCCGGTGATAGGCGACTGGAAGAGCAATTCCTGGCAAGAGGGACAAAAGTTTTGCTTGGCAGCCTCCACGTCTGCCATAAGCTCTTCTGCACGAATTGAAAAGGGGTTCACTTGCGACCCCACGTACACCCGCCAACACGTTCGTCTCAGATAGACGTGCTACACTATGGGATCAAAGTTGATGCTGCAACTTCCCGGATTGGCTTACTTCTTTGCTTTGGAAATTGCGTAAACGTGACCGGGATTCTGACCATCGGAGACATACATGGTGAAACCGCCCCGCTTGCCCGGTTCGAAGTGGATGTCTGCTGCTCCAGTGAATCCACTCCCCCAGAGCTCCACCGATCCATCCGGCGCAACCCGGAAAATTTCACCAGTGTTGAGACTTCCTGCATAAAGGAAATGGCCAAATGCACCACCCGGACTGAAGTCAAAGCCTTCCAGAGAGAAAGCACCCGTGCTGGCGAAAAGGGTCGCTGCCCCAAGATCATCCACCTGATAGATGTCGCCGGTCAAGAAGTCAGTGAAATACAGGAAGGTTCCGAACGCTCCCCCATGGCTGAACTTGAGATACCTCGTCTGGGTCCCGGGCACATTGGCAAAGAGGGTGGCATTGCCTTGGGAATCGACCTGATAGATGTTGCCGGGCGACCATTCTCCGGCATACAGATTGGGACCATAATGCCCCCGGCCGAAATCCAGTCCAGCGATTCGCATCCCCGCTAAGGCGAAAGGCGATACTGCTCCGCTGAGATCAATCTTTACGATCCCACCGCCGCCAGCGTTGCCAACGTAGAGGTTGTTACCAAAGGGACCGCCGAAGAAGGCCACTCCCACTGGAAAATCCCCCACATTGTCAGCGAAAAGGTTAGCACCAGCGCCAGCTTTATCCACCGTAACGATATCGTCTGCGTCAGCTTCTGCGACATATAGATAGTGCCCAAAGGGTCCGGCCCCGGCTCGATGCAAGGGAGAGATAATGCCCTTGGGCGCTTCCAGATCGCTGGCCAACACAGTGATCTCAAACCCCTCTGGCACCGTGGGGCCATCGGCCTGAATTGCTGACGCCGAGACTAACAGCACCATAATGGATAAGACAAATGCTAGTTTTTTCATCGCAAATCTCCTCTCTTTCAACTTTTAATTAGCTAAGTTGCCCACCCTTATGCATTTCGTGGATTTTACACAATAAAAGCGCATCACCTCCTTACCAGCTGCCAAGCAAAACATCACCCTAAATTAACGTAGAATAGTTATCGCACTTAAGCCTCCCAATTTGGTTTATATGTGAAGTATTGGAGTATTTCATACCGCAGCTAAAATCGATTTGCTGTCTGCTTTTCTTTCGTGTCCTCCCTTTTCAAACCACCCGGGAGAAACATCTCTCTCTTGCTTTATTCTATGTTATTCTCTTCCGAAAGTCAAGCATTTTTTCGAATATTTTTTGAGGCTTTGCACGTTTATCGAAGAGAGAAGAACCAAAAAATCTTGTAAAGTTGCTTGTTATGCCCAGACAGCGTGGTCGTTACAAGGTTTATCCCTCCTTGGGTATGATTCCCTTCCATCTTGACTTTTCAAAAAGAGGTCCACGAATTCTGTATCGTGAGGTTGCATCTGTTCTGCAACTATCAAGATATCTTCTATTTCTTACTACTACAGTATGAACAACTGAATCCCGGTCTGCATTAAATTTATTGATTCGCTAACCTTTACCTGATATTTTGCAAAAGTGATTTTAATTTATGGAGAAACAGTAAAGTGTTGAGCGAAAGTCAATTCGCAAGAATTCGAGCGATTTACCGAATTTCTCTTCTCCAGATTTTTGAAATTGACGCCAAGTTTTTACTTGACTTCTGAGATTTTATTACTAAATTAGGGTTCGGAGGAAACACAAATTCTTGTGATCTTGAAATGGATATTCTTATGACAAAGATATTCCATTTTCGATCATTTTTTATCTCTCTTCTCTGGTAAAATGAAAGTGTTCTTAGACGCTTTAGGAAACCCTAAAGCCAATTTTCCCGGTTCTGTCTTCTTCACCAAAGTTCAGGTCTTTATGACCTGGCTAACGATAGGGGCTGGAACTGTCTTTTCGTCAACATCTAACAAAGGAGGATGGATGGTAAATAGCCCAAAATTCCTTTTTTATCAACCTCCGGGCAGGTAAAGATTGACTTCTCAATCTTATTATCCAGCGAAGAAAAAGATTTCTGTAAACTGTTAACTATTTTCCCCACAGGAGGGAAAAATGAAAACTAAAATCTTATTAAGTCTGGTTCTGCCAATATTTCTGTTGGCGATTTTTGCCGGTGGGGCTTTAGGCGCAAAGAGATCCAGGGTTCCTCTGATTGTTCCTCATGTGGATGGAGCTGGATCTGCGGAGAGCTATGGGCCACGTTCACCTGTAAGATATGAAGGTTTCACACAGCCAGACTGCGAGAACATCAATCCGGATCTGCCATATGGGGAGTATGTGATTCAACATTATCAACATGGTGTCACCTGGTACGAGTACCAGAAGAACGGCTCTGTGGGTCGAATGATTTCGGCAGATGCAGCCGGTAACAGAAATATGGTTTTTCATCGGAGCGATGGCGTTTATCCTCCTGGTCCCAGGTATGTCTGTTACAACTGCAAGGATCCCTGGGATGTTTGGTGTTGTGCTCCAGAGTGTATGGATGGAGAATGTAATGCAGGATATGCGAATGTTGATCATATGCGTGATGGCAGGGCGCTGGTCCTTTACCACCATACCGCTCCCTGTGAGGACGGCCAGCCTATCTGGTATTCCACTTTGAGGATACAATCGGAAGGTGATGTCTGCACGCCTTATTTCGGCTTCTCCTGTGATCTTCCGGACTACTTCACGGGACGGGACGCGCAGGGCATGTGGCCCAAGATGTGTGTAGTTCCGGTAGGGGATACTGATTATATGCATATCGTGATGACCGAGGGGGACCCCCCGGGTGTTAACCGATACTTGGGTTACATCCGCTGCCGCGAGACAGCTGAAAACACTTTGCTCTGTGAGACACCGGATAATGGACAACAGGGCGTGGTTACTCCTGTTACCGTTAATTGCGGTGAGAATGGATGTGGTCAATTCTGTCCCATCGCCTATTTTGGCCAGGCTGAAGCATCTTTTTGCCCTGATTGCGGGCCAGATGATTATCCGAACAACATAGCCATAGTGGCTGTAAGCTCCCCGGTCTCCAGAAAGGTGGCCATTGTTTTCGTCAACAAGAAGGTAAGCGGCGATGCTCAGTGGAACAACGATGTTTTCTATACCGAAAGCGACAGCAACGGTTACGAGTGGTTTCCCCAGTTTGCTCCTCCTGGAATCTGGCCTCCCACAGTAGCCAATGGAATGCTGGTCAATGTTACCCAGTATCCAGCTGATTATCCGGAGCGTGCCTACACCGAAGTGCAAGCTTGCTATGACTACGAGGATAACTTGCACATCGTCTGGACCTCTTGCCAATACGACCCAGCCA
>Ga0209636_10002198_pt1 | contig 19852 bp, 19 predicted proteins | sample DeeMarSWOR152_54_FD_187464 | JGI IMG/M metagenome (GOLD analysis project Ga0209636, IMG submission 187464) | Marine sediment microbial communities from White Oak River estuary, North Carolina - WOR-1-52-54 (SPAdes) (version 2) | ecosystem: Environmental > Aquatic > Marine > Intertidal zone >... | reverse complement strand
TTCAGCTTTTTCCCGTTGCTGATGCTGAATCTCACGTTCCCGCTGAAGCTCACGTTCTGAGATCAGCCGCCTTTCCCGAGCCCCGATTTTATACCGTTTTGCTTCGCCCCACTGTCCCGTGTAGGGATCGCAGTGGGGTTTTTCACCCTCCTTACAAGGGCAGAGTTTGATTAAAGCCAATCAGACTCTGCCCACCCCCTTTTTCTGTAACCCTAGGCCCCGACCCTTTGTTGGCACATTTCGTGCATATCCTGAAAGCGTCAATCCCTCTCTGCTCTCAACGTGAGCCTAATCACTAACCCTTGACCATAGGTTCTCAACGCTATGTTTGTCTTTCGAAAGAAAAACAAGCTCAGCAAAAAAGTCAACCAGCTCCTCAGCCTCATCGAGAAGGATCCAGATAATGTAAAGAACAGGTTGCGACTTGCCGACGTCTATGCTCGGGAAGGTGATAAGAAATCTGCCATCCGTGAGTATCGGACGGCAGCAAAACACCTCAGTAGGGAAGGATTTAATCTCAAGGCCATATCCATTTATAAGAAGATCTTTGCCCTGGATGGTATGTCTTTGAGTGACCACAGGTCTCTGGCCTCTCTCTATACTGAGGAAGGTCTCCTCGCCGAGGCCGCAAGAACCTATGAACGGATTCTTCAGATAAAGCCTGAGGATCAAGATGCTCACGAGGCCCTAAGAGAAATCGCAACGAGCGGAGAGATTCGTGACGAGTCAGAAAATCAGGCTACAGACAGTTCTGGTCCTGTGCCTATTGAGGCGCTGCTTGTCCCATCTCAGGAGGAAGAGACCCGTCCCGATCCGTCTTCCGACCTCCTTGGGCACACTCTGGATGGGATGGATACCGTAGATCCTTCTGATGAAGGAGAATCTAGAGGGGAAGGTCTTTCTCAAAACGGTGGAGAGAATACTGGGATCAAGACTGAAAACGTCCAGACTAATGATGTCCCTGAAGCCACCCTCGCTCTCCATGAGGGAACACCCGATCCAGGAGATTCCTTCCACGGCAGACTTCTCCGAGACTTGGATGTCAGTGATATTTCCGAGAATAGGGAGACCCCAGGGGAAGGCCTTTCTTCAGACGGCGGAGAGGGTCAGGAGAGCGACATCGGAAACATTCAGATTGATGATATCTTTGAGACCATGCAATCATTCGGTGAGGAAAAACCCGATTCTGAAGACCCCCTCCATGGAAAGATTCTCCGGGACCTGACGGTTGAAGACATATCGAACACCTCCATCCCCTCTGAAGACGTCGATCCCCCTCTTCCAAGAGTTCCCTCTCTCGATACTCCCCAACCATCTCCTTTCGATGGCTCAGGAAAAGATCCCGATCCTTCGAGCAATGATCCTAATCTCAACTATCATCTCGGTGTAGCCTATCGCGAAATGGAACTGATCGATAAGGCCATCGAGGAGTTTACCAAAGCTCTTGAGCAGGGGAATAATCCACTCGATTGTCTGATCATGCTCGCCAGATGTTATTTCGAGAAAGGACTCTTTGAGGAAGCAACGGAGTTCATCCGTCGCGCGCTGGCCCTTGAGAGCCTGACCCAGGATCAGATCGACCTCCTGCATCGCCAACTTGAAGAAGTCGAAGCCGTGGGAAAAGTAGCTTGAGCGTGCGCTTTACTTGCCCTGCCAGATAGGATCCCGCTTTTCGCGAAAGGCTGATATCCCCTCCTGCGCATCGGCTGCCATAGCATTGAGTGCGATTACCTCCGTTGCGTACTTATAGGCATTTGATTCCTCCATCTCGATCTGAGAATAGAAGGCTCTCTTGCCGATCTGAACCACCAGGGGACTGGCCGCAGCAATCTTCCGCGCAAATGATTCAGCTTCCCCTTCTAGAGCCTCCGGCGGGACTACCTTGTTGACCAATCCATATCGCTCGGCCTCTCGAGCACTTATCATATCCCCCATCAGCAGCATCTCAAGTGCCTTCTTTCTCCCAACGGCCCGGCTCAGGGGAACCATCGGGGTAGTACAGAATAGCCCGATTTTGATGCCGGACGTGGCAAATCGTGCCTCTTCTGAGGCGATTGCCAGATCGCACGCTGCCACAAGTTGGCAACCTGCTGCCGTAGCAACGCCTTGAATCTGTCCAATCACCGGCTGAGGAACATGCCGAATCAGCTCCATCATTTCGGAACATGTCTCAAAGAGTTTCTGATAGAACAGGGCCTCCTTTCCTATCATCTCAGATAGATCATGGCCCGAGCAAAAAACCTGACCCTCGGACCTAATGATGACAACACGTATTCCATTGTCCTTCTTGATCGATTCCAGAACCTCGATCATCTCTCTCAACATCCCCAGGGAAAGGGCATTTCTCTTATCGGGTCGATCTAGACTAATGATCCCGATCTCTTGCCTCTTCTCATACCTCAGGTTCTGATAATCCATGGCCCCAACCTCCTGTTTCTCAATCCCGAACCCTTGACAATCCATGCAAACGTAGGCAGTCATCGTTTGACCTCTTGACGAATAACACTACCATGCACCTTCACTCACTACTATCATTGGATAGGCGACCCCGGGCCGAGCTCTTCTGGAAAAGATCTAACGGTTTTTTGGAGGGCAACGTTAAGCGGTGACTCTTTTCTCGAACCCCCAGCTTTCTGAAGTCCTTCAACTCCCACGCCCTGCTGGATCGGAAGCTAATAAATGAGAGGTAACCGTTGAACGCTTACCATACAAGCGTCAAACGATCTGCATTGCCTTCGGGATAACCACAATTCCGGAATCGCTCACGGTAAATCTTTTTCGATCCCTTTTGAGATCATAACCAATTTCTGTATCTGCCGGAATGCGAATCTGCTTGTCGATGATCGCCCTTTTCACCCGGGCTCTCTCCTCCACATGGACGCCTTCCATCATGATCGAGTCCCTGACTTCGGCGTGGCTATCCACACGAACATTTGGAGAAAGCAAAGAATTCGACACCTTCCCACCACTGATAATACATCCTCCAGATACCAAGGAGTTGATGGCAACACCGGTTCTGTTCTCTTCGTCTAGGATCGTTTTGGCAGGAGGAAAGTGACCCTGGAATGTATGGATGGGCCATCCCATATCGTAGAGGCTGAGCTGGGGAATCACGCTTACCAGATCCATATTGGCTTCCCAGTAGGAATCAAGAGTTCCTACGTCCCTCCAGTAGGCCGGCTCCCCCGTCTCAGGGTTAACGAATGTGAAGGCAAAGACCCTGTCCTTTTTCACCATGGCTGGGATGACATCCCTGCCAAAATCGTGCGAACTCTTTTCATTCCGGAAGTCGTCGATGAGACGTCTGACGAGAATCTCAGTTTCGAAAACGTAGATGCCCATAGACGCCAGAATACAATCAGCATTTTCTGGCATGGTTTTGGGAGCCGCAGGTTTCTCCTGGAAACCTCTGATACGATACTCCCTATCCACCTCGACCACACCGAAATCCCGTGAGAAGCGTTTATCCACCTGAAGGACCGCAACCGTCAGATCCGCGCCCCTCTGGAGGTGGTAATCGATAATCATCCCGTAATCCATTTTGTAGACGTGGTCTCCAGACAGAATCAGAACGTACTCTGGCTGCTCCTGCTGGAGGGTGTAAATATTCTGGAAAATGGCATCTGCCGTCCCCTGGTACCAGCTCTCGTCCAGTTGCTGCTGGGCGGGAATCAATCTGATAAACTCACCCAGTTGGCTGCTCAAGATGTTCCATCCCAGTTCAACGTGGCGATTGAGGGAAATCGATTTGTATTGGGTAAGGATGTAGATGCGACGAATATTCGAATTGACGCAGTTGCTCAGGGTAAAATCGATGATTCGATAGATAGCCCCAAATGGAACCGCAGGCTTTGTCCGATCCCTGGTGAGGGGATAGAGCCGTTTGCCCTTGCCTCCGGCAAGAATCATACCGAGTATTTTCTGCACGCATTACTCCTGTGGGGACCCGCAGGACGCCCCCCGAGGTCACTCTAGAACTGAACGCAGGCCCAATTAACCCATTGGGTGTAAAGACACACACCAAAGACCATTCGTGAATAATCTACGGGTCTTTCGACCGCAAAGCTTCCCCGTCATACGGAGTCCGTCAAACAGCCATCGCTTTCATTTTCGAAGAAGCACCCACAACCCTCCCTCTTCGAGGAGTTCCGAACACCTCTCCAGGCCTGCCCTTGCGACCATCCCTTCCAATTCGGTTTTGGAAATCGATTTTTTTCCCAACCTCTCATTGAGTCTTCTCGATTCAGAGGCTATCTCGTTAATGAGATTCTCCGGAGTGGATGCACCGAATCCACCTCCCATGAACGCTGCCCCTCCTGGTCTCAGAACACGATAGATCTCCTTTAGGACCGATTCATTCAGAAAAAAGAAGACACCTCGGGAAATAACCCCATCGAACTCAGCCTCTCTGAACCGGAGCTTGGAGAAATCGGTCCGTACCAGTCGGATTCGGTCCAGGAGGTTCAGCTTTACTGCCTCGCAATCCAGATAGTCAAGGGTCTCCTGTCGACGGTCAGCGATTACAATGGAGTAGTCTTGGTTGACTTTAGCCAACTCGAAAGAGATCCCTCCTGAAAACGGACCCAATTCCAGGAGCATTCGGGCCCGTTCCGGAAGAACAGAGATGACTTCATCCACCAGATAGGGATAGATTTTGCCCCAAAGGAGGTTCAGCTTCTTGATGTCTGAGATATTCACCGGAACCTCTCAAAGAGTCGCTCTTCGCTGCTCAAAAGCTTTTCCGAAAATTCTGGAGCTCGCTTTACTGGAAATCCCAAACGCGCCGCTCGGCCTTAAACTGTTAGATCTGCAACCGTTGTGTTTCGTGAGGTAGAAAGCATACTGACATCGTTCATCAAAAAGCCGAATGCTGACCCCTGACAGCCGAAACCTTCTAGGTTACCATTTCTCATTGTGGACGCGACTGGCATCATACTGGGTTCGTGATTCTTTTTTCTCCTTGGGATGGCCGATGGCCACGAGACTGAGTATCTCGATGTTCCGAGGTATTTCGAGGACGCGTCGGATGGCCACCTTTCTGTCCTCGTGGGGGTGGCAGCCGAGCCAACAGGCACCCAGGCTAAGTGCTGACGCGGCAAGCAGTATATTCTCGGTGGCAGCGGAACAGTCCTGAGCCCATGCCGTGGGTGAAACTCCCGGATCGGCACATACTGCTATCGCCAAAGGGGCTTCGTGAAGCATCTTGCCATAGGGGTGTTCCCGGGCAAGTCGATCGAGCATTGCCCGCCCGCTCGTCACCACGTAATGCCAGGGTTTTCTGTTATTGGCCGACGGCGCCGCCATAGCTGCTTCCAGTAAGGTCTTCACCTCTGATTCCCCCACGGGTTCTGGGGTAAATCTTCGGATGCTTCTACGCCTGAAAATAAACTCAACCATCCAATCTGCCCCTCCGTTTGAGTGTGAATCTTGTTCTATATTATCGCTAGCCGATCCTTTTTTCAATTTCATGCGATCTGGAACCTCTGTCGAGTCAAATCGACAAGATGGAAATCGCTGAAGAAAAAGCGGGCTGATGGCCAGACGCAACTATGTAGAATCTGTCGTGGATTTTCCATTGAGCAGGCAGATTTTGGTTGACTCCGGGACTTTCATCTGTTTGAATGGGAGCAGGCCAGAACTTGAGGATAGAGGAGGTCTGAGGATGGGGGCTGTTTGGCGGTCGGTTTTCCTTTGGATCATGATTTTCCTCGGTGGAGTATCTACCACTGGCTGTTTTCCCACCAAAAAACTAACCGTCGCGAGTGTTGGAGTGATCCTGGAGGATGTGGCAAGGGCATCGGCAAAACAGAAGGACCCAGCCCTAGTCAAACAAGGCATGCCTGCGTATCTCATGCTTCTGGACGGGCTGATCGAGGCCTATCCAGAAGACCGAAGACTGCTTCTGGCCGGCGCCGAGGCGTATTGTTCATATGCCGGCGCCTTCACGGGTCAGGACGACCCCGAGGCGGCCGAAAGGCTTTATCTGAAGGGACGAGGGTATGCCCTCCGGGCCATGCCCCGCGACCAGGAGTTCGTCTCTGCTCTTTCAAAGCCCTACAACGCGCTGGAAGAGTATGTCAAAAACTTTTCACGAAAAGACGTCCCGGCTCTTTTCTGGTTTGCAAGCTGTTGGGCGGGTTGGATCAGTGTTACCGATGATTCCGTGAGGGCATTGGCTGACCTTCCCAGGGGAGTCCTCCTGATGGAACGGGTCATAGAACTCGATGAAACGTACAACTATGGGGGGGCCCACCTTTTCATGGGCATCTACAAGTCGGCAAAACCAAGGGCCTACGGCGGTAAGCCTGAGGAGGCCCGGAGGCATTTCGAGAGAGCCATTGAGATCAGTAGGGGTGACTTTCTGATGGCGTATGTCTACTATGCCGAAAACTACGCAAGAAAAACGTTTCAAAAGGATTTCTTTGTCTCCCTTTTAGAGAAAGTGCTTGAGACTCCTGCTGATAGAGTCCCAGAGCTAACCCTGACCAACACCATTGCCAAGACTAGAGCCGAAGAACTACTCAATCATACGGAGGATTATTTCTGACATGAGACTTCGAAAACGGATCTTATGGATGGTTGTGGGGTTCTGCCTCAGTCTCTCCCTTCCTGCTGCGGGAAAGGGAAAACCGATTATCCTTAAACTGGCAACCCTGGCTCCTGAGCTAAGCCCCTGGATGAAAACCTTCTATAGAGTGAACACTGAGTTAGAATCCAGGACGGGGGGCAACTTGAAGATGCGCCCATACCCTGGGGGCGTCATGGGAGACGATTATGCCGTGTTGCGAAAGATGCGCATCGGTCAGATCCACATTGCTGGAGTGACGGGCTTGGGATTGGGATCCATTTGCAAGGATATTCAGGTACTGGGAACACCCTTTTTGTTCCAGAACTACGACGAGGTAGACTATGTCCTGGCCAGAGTCACGGGACGACTTGAGAACCTCTTTCTGGAGAAGGGCTATGTTTTCCTGGGTTGGTCTGAAATCGGCTTTGTCTATATGATGTCTAACAAACCTGTGGCCAGTCTGGAGGCTCTTCGAGGTGCGAAAGTCTGGACGCCTGAGGGAGACCCTGTGAGCCAGACAGTGTTCAACAAAGCGGGGGTATCGGCCATCCCCCTTGGGATTTCCGATGTCTTGGTGGCTCTCGAAACGGGCCTCGTAGACGTGGTCTACAGTCCCCCTCTTGGGGCCATTGCGCTTCAGTGGTTCACCAAGGTGAAATACATCACTCGTGTCCCTCTGAGCTATGCGTTGGGCGGAGTCATCATGACGGAAAAGGCCTTTAAAGGGATCCCCGAGAACGATCAGAATGCCCTCAAAGAGATCTTCCGCGAAAACCTCGCCCCCCTAAATGCCCAAACTCGAAGAGACAACGAAGAGGCCCTTCGCGTGATCATGGAGGAAGGGATCCAGCCCATTGACATACTACCCGAAGAACTGGTGCGCCTTCGGAAGATCGCCCTGGAAGCAACAGAAGAGCTCGCTGGGAAAGTTTTCTCAGTGGAGATCCAGCAAGAAGTGAACGATTACCTCAATGAATCGAGGGGAGGGAAATAGTGCCATCCATGCGGGATCTTTTTCGTCGCTCGGTAGAGGTGGGAAACAGATTGGAGCAGGCGATTCTCGTCTCCCTCCTTTTGATAATGGTGGGGCTTGCTTTCCTCCAGATTCTCCTTCGTATTCTTTTCCACTCTGGCATCATCTGGGGAGACGTGGCTCTGCGCCACTTGGTCCTCTGGTTGGGACTGTTTGGGGCCACGGTAGCAACCAAAGAGTCCAGGCATATCAACATCGATATCCTTCCTCGTCTCCTCTCCGGAAAGGCAAGGACACTCCTGGGCATTCTCATCAATTTCTTCTCTGCTTTTGTCTGTCTGCTTCTGGCCCATGGAGGGATAAAGTTCGTCTATGATGAGTTCTTGGCTAAGACCACGACCTTTTTAGCCATTCCCGGGTGGATTGTTGCGCTAATCTTCCCCCTGGCCTTTTTGATTATGACGATGCGCTTTGTCCTGAACGGTCTGGCCAAGATCCTGAGTCTTGGGGAACCAGTTCAATGAGTCTTGTCTCTTCTCTTACCACACTGGTTCTGGCGGTGACCGGCACGCCCCTCTTTGTGGTTATCGCCGTAGGAGCCCTTCTCAGCTTTTATCTATCGGGCATCGACTCCTCAGCCGTCATCATTGAAATGTATCGGCTGGCCTCTACACCCATCCTGGTGGCCATTCCCCTTTTCGCGTTTGCTGGCTATGTTCTGGCTGAAAGTAACGCCCCGAAGCGACTGGTGAGGGTTTCTCAGGCATTTCTCGGCTGGATGCCTGGAGGACTGGCGGTGGTGGTTTTGATCGGCTGCACTCTCTTTACGGCCTTCACTGGGGCGTCAGGGGTCACGATCATTGCCCTTGGCGGCCTGGCTTTCCCTGCCCTCATCAGCGAAAAATATCCAGAGAAATTCTCTTTAGGTTTGATCACCACGTCTGGATCACTAGGCCTTCTTCTCCCGCCAAGTCTTCCTCTGATCCTCTACGGAGTGGTCTCAAACACCAACATTGATGACCTCTTCATGGCTGGCATCCTCCCGGGAGCGGTCCTAGTAATTCTCCTTGTCTTGTATAGCTCGTTGAGGGGATGGAGGGCTGGTACTCTCATCGTCAAGGTATCCTTCCGGGAAATGGCGAATGCTCTTCTTGAATCGGCATGGGAAATTCCCCTGCCGGTTGTGGTCCTGGGAGGCATATACACCGGCTATTTTGCCGTCAGTGATGCGGCCGCGATAACCGCCTTCTATGTCCTCCTCGTAGAGGTGGTTATCTATCGGGAGGTCAAAGTGAAAGCCCTGATCTCCATTATCAAAGAGAGCATGGTACTGGTAGGGGGGATTCTGGTCATCCTCGGAGTGGCGTTGGCCTACACGAATTACCTGATCGATGCTCAGGTGCCCATAAAAATCCTTGCGTTCATCCAGGGACATATTACCAGCAGATGGGTTTTTCTGATCCTTCTCAATGTTTTCCTCCTTATCGTTGGCTGCATGATCGATATATTCTCCGCCCTCGTGGTGGTGGTTCCTCTGATCCTTCCTCTGGCTCAGGTCTATGGCATTGATCCCGTCCATCTGGGGATTATCTTTCTTGCCAACCTGGGGATCGGCTACTCCACACCGCCTGTCGGGATGAATCTGTTTATTGCAAGCTACCGATTTGAAAGACCCATTCTCAGGCTCTACCTTGCCTCTCTCCCTTTCCTTGCTATTCTCCTTCTTGGATTGATCATTATTACCTATCTTCCGAACATCAGCCTTGTCCTAATAAAGTAGGGCAAGTCTTCGTGTCAATAGCATTCCGATGCTCTGTCTGCTGGGTCTAACCAATTCCTTGCGGAGAAACCGAGCATTGTGCTAGTTTAATGGCACAGTCTCATGCAATGCATCGCGGGGTCTTCCCATGCGTTCGAATCTTGCGTGAGGGCAGTCATGGTCGATTTCGACGAAGAGTTTAAAGACTTTCAAAGACGAGTAGAGAGAATCTTCGGGGATCTTTTCCCTCAGAGGATCGTACAGATGCCCGGAGAAGCCTGGACCCCATCTATGGATATCTATGAAACCGAGAAAGATCTCGTGATCATCGTTGAAATCGCCGGAGCGGTTCCAGAGAATCTGAGGGTCTTTTACGAAGGCGGAATCCTCAAAATCAGGGGAAGCCGGGAAACATTAGCAAGTTGTTCCCACACCAAGTGTCATCAAATGGAGATTGATTTCGGGTCTTTTCAGAGGCAGATACATATCCCATTCGAGGTCGATACGGAGAGAGCCACCTCAACCTATAAGGATGGGCTTCTCAGAATCAGCCTTCCCAAAGTATCAAAAGGGCCGAGAGAATCGATCAGGATCTCCCTGAAATAGCCGAGGAACTTTTTCTACCCGAGAGTCCGGGAGGAGGCTGTTCCGGAATCGGCTCCTTTTGAGACCCTTCTGAGAGGCCGCAGGAATTCACTTACTGACAACGCCTGGCGAAACCCAGGCGAGGTCGGGCTAGTTGATGAGATTGGAGCCCGAAGGGTGAGTCTCGACACGATGAAGATCTTGAGATTTTTGTGGAGGTGACCATGAGTCTTGAAGGGAAGAAAGTGATCATTCTTGCAGAGGACAACTACCAGGAACTGGAGCTATGGTATCCCTTCTTTCGACTGAAGGAAGAGGGAGCAGAGGTCAAAGTTGTCGGATCCGGAAGTCGTACAACTTTTACCAGCAAGACGGGCTATCCTGTTACTGTGGATCTCTCGGCCACCGAGGTAAACATGACCCATTACGACGGAATCATCATCCCCGGTGGCTATGCTCCCGACATCATGAGGCGCTATCCCTCCATGGTGAAACTCGTCAGCGATGCGTGTAACCAGGGCAAAGTGATCGGCGCGATCTGTCACGCCGGTTGGATGCTTGTCTCTGCCGGCATCCTTAAGGGAAAGAAAGCCACCTGTTTTTTCGCGATTCGGGATGATCTGATCAACGCAGGGGCTGAATACATAGACCAAGAGGTTGTCCGAGACGGAAATCTCATCACCTCCCGCACGCCTGACGATCTGCCGGCTTTCTGTCGTGAAATCGTCCAGGCACTAAGAGGCTGGCAGGCAAAAGCCTCTTTGGAACGAGGCGGAAGGCGCCTTCTCGGGAGCGTTTGATTTACCACTAGGGGGCAAGGAGTACAGAGTAAAGCTTCTCTTTTTTGCCGGATCAGTCTACGGCCCATAGCGCTTACGCCTACGGGAGAATAATCCTCTCCATAGCCTCTGTACTTCAATTCTCTGACCCCACTAGGGGTTGTAATGCGCCTTCTCACTAAGGTTTCCATGACAGAGGGAGTTCTAGATGATCGGCCTCTCCACCTCCTGGCTTACAGAAAGACCGAACATAACCGGTCGGAAGGTAATCCAAGAAATCGTCACCCTGGGATTCGGGGCTATGGAGCTGGAGTACCGCATCACCGAGGCGATGTTCAGGGAGATTCACCCTCTTATCCTCAGAGAGAAGCTGAAGGTGTGGAGCATTCATAACTTCTTCCCCTTTCCCCACGGCGTCCCTGCCTCCAGGGGCAGTGGAGATCTATTCCTTCTATCCTCACTCGAAAATGAAGAACGGAATAAGGCCGTCGAAAAGACCATCCGAACGATTGAATCAGCCCAGAACCTAGGCGCCTCGGCTGTAGTTCTTCACCTGGGAAAGGTAGACATGTCACCGGAATATGACCGACTCCATGAACTCTTTCACCACCAAAGGCTAGGTTCTCCAGAAGGGAGACGCTTCCTTCAAACCAAATTAAGAGAAAGAAAAGAAAAGCAGAGGCCCTACCTGGAGGCCGTCCTCCGGAGCCTGGACCGCCTCAATAGAGAGGCCGAAAAGCGCGACGTCCTTCTTGGCGTTGAAAACCGTTACCACTACCACGAGATCCCGGATTTTGAGGAAATAGGGCAGATTCTTGGCCGCTTCTGTGGAGGATCGGTCGGCTACTGGCACGACGTAGGTCATGCCCATGTTCAGGAACGGCTTGGTACGCTACAGCCCGGGGTGCTGCTTCACTCCTACAGGTCAAAGCTTGTGGGAGTTCACCTCCATGATGCTTTTGGAATCGACGATCATCGGGCGCCTGGGACCGGAGAAATCGACTTTTGTGCCTTAAGAGAAAGCCTCCAATGTGCCCAGATAAAGATCTTGGAAGTACACAAGAAATCAGACAGAAACCAGCTTCTATCAGGTCGAGATATGCTAGAAAGAATCGGCCTGATCTAGCCCCAAGCCTTTTGACACCTCGAGTTCCCCATGCTATAAAGGCCTTATCCCCCGGGTTCATGGCGAGCATCACTCGTTGAGGGAATTCTCGATGAGAAGGAGTCACACAGGGAAGTGGTTGTTGGGATTGCTTCTCCTTTGGCTGTACTCGAGCCTCACCGGCTGTGGGGCTTCTTCAAAAGCCTATCGTGCGACAAAAGGAACGATCAAAACCACCTATCGGGCCACCAAAGGTGCAACCAGATTGACCGTAGAGACAGGAAGGGTTGTCTATGACGTAGGCGGTTACACGTTCAAGGTCATCCGGGCACCCATAAGCTTTACTCTCACCCACGGAGAGATCCAAACCATTGATGGCCTCTCACCAAAGGAAGCCATCCGTCAGGGGCGGGTAAAGAACTCCCCTTACACGGTCATGGGAAAAAGGTACTATCCTATGTCCGTTGAGGAGGCCACCCAATACAGCGAAGTGGGAATGGCCTCCTGGTATGGGAAAGAAACGCTGCGAAAGCAGGGAGGCCACATGACCGCCAATGGAGAGGTATTTGACCCAGACAAACCGACTGCTGCTCACAAGCACCTCCCCTTACCCACATTTGCGCGTGTGACAAACCTCGATAACCGACGCTCCATCATCGTGCGGATAAACGACAGAGGTCCTTTTGTTGGAGGAAGGATCATCGATCTCAGTGCAGGTGCGGCTCGCAGGCTTGGCTTTTACGAAAAAGGAACGGCAAAAGTTCTGGTGCGGACTGTCGACATCGAGTAGGAGAACAACGTAGCAGACGCTCATTCTCCATATAATTCGATGGAAGCTAGGGGTCAGCTATATACAAGAATCCACTGTAGAGGGACAAAATGGACCAATTCATTTCTGAACAGAAGAGAGAGGACGTCCTCCTTCGTCTGAGAAAAATCGAGGGCCAGATCCGAGGAATCCACAAAATGGTCGAGAGGGACGCAGACTGTGTGAATATCCTGGTTCAGGTGGCTGCGGTCAAATCGGCTATCAAAAGGGTGGGTATCCTTGTCATTCAAAACTATCTGAAAAATTGTGTTTATGCGGCTCAAGATCGAAAGGGAGCGGGTGGCAAGGGTGAAGATATCGACGAGTGGATAGATATCGTGTCCAAATATATAGAGTGAGCGTTGGGGCGGCCCTTTCTCGCAAGAACGTCTCTTGAGAAATGAAAGAAGTATTTGACAAGAATACATTATTCGATTATAATAAATCTTAATAATAGAGGTGGGAGAAATAATCAGAATTATCCTACAGTCTAACCCTGATCAAACGCAGGGCTCTTTCCGAAGTGTGAAAGGGCTTTTTTTTTGAGAACTTAAAGGCGGTGACGAGAGCGGAGATGGATGTTTATAACAATCAGTTCATCGAAAAGGGAAGCGACTTTGGGGAATTCGAGGACGAAGAATTCCGGTTTGACCGCGAGGAACCGGAAGCGTCTTACAATGACAAGTACTCGAATGACGAAGAAACCGAAACCCTGACATCTAATCAGTTCTCTGACTTTCCCTACTCTTCAATAGGGGTGTATCTAAAGGAAATTGGATGTGTTCCCCTTCTGAGCCCAGAAGAAGAGCAGGAGCTTGCCAAGAGGATTGAAGAGGGGGAGAAACGGGCGAAGGCGCTCCTCCTTCAGAGCCCTGTTGGAATGGAATGGATCACGTTTAGCGCGAAACGGTTGGAGGCGGGCGAGATTCAGATCAAAGAAATCCTGGACATTCCAACAAATTCAAATTCTCACGAGCAGGAGGATGAGTCGACCCTCACAGGCCGGGTCCTTTTCTCTGCAACGCAGATCATTCAGCTGAGTGCTGAAAACGAAGCGCATCGAAAAGCGATTGGAACAGAAAAGGAAGATCTATCCACCGCGGCCAAGATGACCGAGAACCAGATGGTCATTGAAAGCCTTATCAATCAACTCCCCATCAAGAAAGAGATTCTGGCAAGAATAGAGGGGTCTCTCCGAGAGCGGGTCGATTTCGGTGCGTGTGATGGCGGAGCTTACTGGTCCGGGAATTACCAGGAAAAGCTGCAGAGTGTTCTTACAGCAGTTCGGAAATTTCGACAGGAGGTCAAACAGGCAAAGGACGATTTCGTCAGAGCCAACTTGCGATTGGTCATCAACATCGCGAAGAAATACGTCAACCGGGGACTTTCCCTGCCAGATCTGATTCAGGAGGGAAACATCGGTCTCATGAAGGCCGTGGATCGATTCGATTATCGCAAGGGATACAAGTTCAGTACTTATGCTTCCTGGTGGATCATGCAGGGTATCACCAGAGCCATTGCTGACCAGGCCAGAATGATCAGACTACCCGTTCACCTCCTCGAGAATGAAATGAAAATGAGGAAGATCTGTTACAGCCTTTTCAATCAGCTGGGAAGAAAACCCACGCCTCGGGAGGTGGCAGAGGCAGCCAACTTACCCCTAGAAAAGGTAAACAAGATCTTTCACATCCGCATGGAGCAGCCGACTTCTCTGGAAACACCTGTGGGGGATAGCGAAACCCGGTTCGGCGACTTCATCGCCGATGATGACGCAGTCTCGCCCCTTGAGATGACGATTCAAACCAACCTTAATAAGGAGATCAAGAGGATTCTGTCTTCCTTGAACCCCAGAGAGGCCAAGATTCTGAGAATGCGATTTGGAATCGAGGAGAAACGGGACTATACCTTGGAAGAACTGGGACGGCAGTTCGGAATCACCCGAGAACGGATCAGACAGATCGAGGCGAAGGCCCTAAGAAAACTGAAACATCCAAAAAGGAAATGCAAACTGAGAACCTTCTATGAGTGAGGGGCTGGCTGACAGGACAGATCCTTCTATTTGACAAAACAGTAATCCTATTCCGAAAGTTCTTTTCTGAGGTTTGTGGTTTGCCCGCCCTGGGCTAAGCTGGAGCGGGGGGTTGACGTTCAACCCCTGAAAGACCCTTCAGGGACACAACAGCTCACATTCCTCTCCACTCTTCCTTTTCCTCTGTCCAGGTTTCTCCACAATCATCACACTTGTAAGTCACCCGGAAGACAAGCCTGGTCTGGGTTGCCGCGTAGGCACACGGAATTTCCTCTTCACTCACCTTGATCTTTTCCTGGATCTTCTTTGAACTGTGATCACACATGAACAGCCTCCAGCGTCTCTTGCAAACGACTATTATAGGCCAATTCTCCGAAGAAACCAACGGCTTCTAGAGGTCTTTCTCAGCCAGGGGTGCGGCCGCGACGACACGCTCTTCGCTGTCCACACCAATGAGTTTGACCCCCTGTGTGATTCGTCCGATTGTGGATATATCCTTTACCCTGAGTCGAATAATCTTTCCCTGATCTGTAACGATCATAAGATCATCATCGTCGGAAACCTGCCGAGCCGCGACAATAGGCCCATTCCGCTCCGTGATCCGAATGGTAATGAGCCCCTTCCCCCCTCTTGCCTGTTTACGGTAAGCCGATGCCGGAGTTCTCTTCCCGTAGCCCCTCTCCGTTGCGACGAGAATATTCTTGTCGTCTTCAACAACCTCCATACCCACAACATAATCACGTTTGGAAATAGAGATTCCTCTGACACCCCTGGCGGATCGTCCCATTGGCCGTATGTCTGATTCTGAGAATCGGATGGCCATTCCCAATCGAGTTGTCAGAAAGAGGTCTCGGTTGCCATCGGTGAGCATGGCGGCGATGAGTTCATCTCCTTCATCGAGGGTGATTGCGAGAATTCCTCCGGCCCGGGGGTGACTGAAGGCCATTAGATCGACCTTCTTGACAACCCCGTTTCGAGTGGCAAGGGTAACATAGTGGCCACCATGGAATTCCTTGAGCGAAAGAACAGCCGTCAAGCGTTCAGATGAAGCCAAACTCAGAAGATTGATGATGGCCTTTCCGCGAGAGGTACGACTCACCTGGGGGATTTGATGAACCTTGAGCCAATGGGCTTTCCCGGCGGTTGTGAAAAAAAGGAGAATGTCATGAGTAGAGGCGATAAACAGTTGCTGGACGAAGTCGGTCTCCTTGACGCCCATGCCCAATTTCCCTTTTCCCCCCCTATGCTGGCTTCGATAAAGGCTTATCGGGCTTCGTTTAATGTAGCCGGTGTTTGAAATGGTGACGACCATGTCCTCTTCGGCGATCAAATCCTCAATTTTGAGTTCTGATACCTCATCGATGATTTGGGTTCGTCGCTCGTCTCCGTAACGATCGGAGATCCGCCCAAGCTCCTCGACAATGGTATTGAGCAGAAGGGCTTCGTTGGTCAGAATCTCATTGAGCCGGGCGATCTCCTTGATGAGTTGCTGATATTCCTCAGAAATCTTCTTCTGTTCAAGGCCTGTGAGTCTCTGGAGTCTCATGTCGAGGATGGCCTGAGCCTGTTGTTCGGACAAGGAGAACCGCTTCATCAGTCCAGATTTTGCCTCGCCTGGATTCGGTGAGGATTTAAGAAGTGTGACAACGGCATCGATGTTTTTCAGTGCAATTCTCAGCCCCTCGAGAATATGAGCCCTTGTCTCAGCCTTTTTGAGTTCATATTGGCATCGGCGCGTGACGACCTCTTTTCGGAAATTGACAAAACAGGATAGCAATTCTTTCAGATTCAGGAGCCGGGGACGACCATCGACAATGGAAAGAAGAATGATACCGAATGACACCTGCATCTGTGTGTGCTTGTAGAGCTGATTCAAGATGACCTGAGGCACCTCACCCTTCCTGAGATCAACAACAATGCGCATGCCATCTCGATCAGACTCATCGCGCAGATCAGAGATGCCCTCGATCACCCTATTCTTGACGAGCTGAGCAATGTTCTCGATCACCCTAGCCTTATTCACCTGAAATGGCAGCTCGGTGATGACAATGCTTTCCCGATCTGTGCGTCGGTTCTTTTCAATGATTGCCCGAGCTCTCAGTTGAATGATCCCTTTCCCGGTCTGATAGGCACTGAGTATCCCATTTCTTCCCGTGATAAATCCGCGGGTTGGAAAATCAGGACCGGGAACAATTTCCATTAGCCGGGTCGGGGTTATTTCCGGCTGCCGAATCAAGGCAATGGTGGCATCGATAACCTCGGTAAGGTTGTGAGGAGGGATATTGGTTGCCATACCTACGGCGATCCCTGAGGAGCCGTTCACGAGAAGATTTGGAAAGCCTGCAGGCAGAACGGTTGGCTCCCTCAAGGATTCATCATAGTTAGGAGTAAAATCGACAGTATCCTTATTGATATCGTCCAGCAATTCACCGGCAAGCTGGTCCATCCTGACTTCGGTGTAGCGCATCGCCGCAGGTGGATCACCATCAATGGATCCGAAATTACCTTGACCATCGACGATCGTGTATCTGAGGGAGAAATCCTGAGCCATCCTGACAATGGTGTCGTACACGGCGGCATCACCGTGAGGATGATACTTCCCGATGACGTCTCCCACAATCCGGGCGGACTTACGGTAGGGCTGATTCCACAGATTGTGCATTTCAAACATGGCATAGAGAACACGACGGTGAACAGGCTTCAGTCCGTCTCGAACATCCGGTAGAGCGCGCCCGATGATGACGCTCATCGCATAATCGATGTAGGATTTTCTCATTTCGTCTTCTATATTCACATTAACCGGCTCATTTCTTGCGATAGCTGTCATGGAATGCCTCCAGGATGTTCATCATAAGCGAGAAGGATGGATTGATTAGCAAGAAACTGTCGCACTGGCCCTCTGATTCACGTGCTCTCACTAGAAACCGCTCAGAGGGGGTTCAGTCTGGGAAAAATCCAGAGGACTCTCCCCCGAAAGTCGATTTTGACGACGTCACGGCAGCTTGAGCTTGGCTTTTTCAAAAAGGATATCATAATTTTCTGGCTTAAACAGGGTCTTTCTTGCGAATTCTCAATCTTCTCGACTGACACCAGTTCCTTTTCAGGTGCTTTCACTCAGGAGGTAGCCGAACCAACACCGGCAGGCCTATCCAATCCTTTTTTTAGTACTGGAGTGAGAGAGCAGGGCTCGGATTGGCCATATGTCACAGAATCATGAAAACCCACCATGGGTTGAGTGACGTGGGGATCCGTTCCGGAGAAGGGGTTCGATTGACCATGATGTTTCTCCGAGATCACCACAAGGATGTCATCCGTTCAACTGTACCCGCTATTGATTGGACGTAAGCATTCTGTCATCAACACGATCCCAATCGTCGCTGTCGGTGACACATTAGCTTGTTTCAGAGGTAGTTCCAGGGAGGTAATCCAAAAGGACCACAATTGAGCTTCTGCGAAGGACGGCTTGGGAAACAGTGGAGCTGAGGGGATTCGAACCCCCGACCTATGCGTTGCGAACGCATCGCTCTCCCTGCTGAGCTACAGCCCCACTCATCGATCTTTTCTCAGATAGTCCCTCCTCTAGTACCTGTCCAAGTCCTCACCCAGTCCTCTTTCAAACGTGAACCGGTAGGGCTTCTTGACAAGAGACTCCGCGGCGGTCCCCTGCCATCCGAAGGGCAAGGTGATCGGCAGGGTCAGCACGTACGTTGCTGCACCCAGGCCCAGCGTAATAAACCCTAGTGGTTTACCAATCAATAGGTCAGGAACCACCATTTGATCGTCTTTTGTCTCATAGGCAAGACTGGTGGCAGAAAGCATGAACACCAGGACAAAAGCCATGGCAACAACCCTCTGTATGCCTCTTTTCCGCATAGTGGCAAGACCTCCTCTCCATATCTTCACCCAAGACATTATATGGCCAACAAGCCGAATGTCAAGGCAACCAATAGAGATCTCTGAAAAAGTCGCTTTTCAGTGCCGAAAAATCTCTTTCGACAACTCTAAAGCTCACCTCTGCTGCAAAGGAACTCTTACGGGTCACTCCGTGCCCAAAACTCGCCTCCGGACTCCAATCCCGCTGGAGGCAGGACTCCTTCTTTAGCTTCGCCAAGATTTATTCGCAAGAAACGCTTAAAAGATCACTCACAGGAATCTGATCAACAGGCGGGAAGGAGGACACCGAAAGGCCCGAATATCTTTGGATAGGTTCGAGTTGAAAAACGCATGGATTCTGTTATAATCAGAAATCCTGGGACATCATACGGACGCGTCAAGTGGCCCTCACTGGACCTAACAAAGGGGGGGGAACACGAAGAAAGGAGGGGAATCATGTCTATTTCAGCTTACGTTTTCATTGAATGCACCGCAGGTGGTGCACGGGAGGTTGCCAAGCAGGTTTCCGAAATTGAGGGAGTACAGCGGTCAAATGCCACCACTGGTCCGTATGATGTGGTCGCACTGGTTGAGGCTGAGAATGTTCATATTCTTGGGGAGTTTATCGTCACCAAGATTCAGGGTCTTCCCGGAGTGCTTCGAACCCAAACCAACGTGATCGTGGACTGATTTATGACGACATCCAATAAGTATTGGAGAGATTCATGGGCAATGTGATTAAGAAGCGAAGAAAGAAGATCAGTCGGCATAAACACAAAAAGATGCTCGCCAAGACCCGACATAAGCGAAAGAAATAGAAGAGGAATGAGACATCTCCTGGTGCACATCCTTCTGTTCGCCCTTACGGTGGGATTGACGCTGGTATTGAGAGGGGTGTGGTATTGCATATCGATCATGACCATCCTTCTGGCCCACGAGTTGGGCCATTTCTTTATGAGCCGTTACTACCGGGTTCAGAGTTCTCTTCCCTATTTCATCCCCTTTCCCAATTTATTCGGAACTCTTGGGGCGGTAATTCTGATGCGAGGCAGAATTCGATCTCGAAAGGCCTTGTTTGATATTGGAGCGGCCGGACCCTTGGTGGGGTTTTGCCTGTCAATTCCCGCCATTGTTATTGGTTTGAAGTTCTCCCAGGCCGTTCAGGTGTCGCAAATAGAGGGAGTATCCTTCCGCTTGGGAAACTCCCTGCTCTTCTCATTCCTGGAGAAGGCTATCATTGGTGAGATTCCAGAGGGAACAGACATCCTGCTTCATCCTCTGGCATTTGCAGGCTGGGTGGGTCTCTTCATCACAGCCCTTAACCTGATGCCCATAGGACAGCTGGATGGAGGCCATATTGCCTATGCAGTATT